>Ga0307446_1000257_pt1 | contig 17879 bp, 16 predicted proteins | sample SalMarSW160320MG_FD_202141 | JGI IMG/M metagenome (GOLD analysis project Ga0307446, IMG submission 202141) | Salt marsh sediment microbial communities from the Plum Island Ecosystem LTER, Massachusetts, United States - SW1603-20 | ecosystem: Environmental > Aquatic > Marine > Intertidal zone >... | reverse complement strand
CGATATTTTTAGAGCCAATATATCATCAAACAACAGATTATGCAAAAAGTGTTAAGATCGTTGGTCAGGATGTCAACTGTTGAAAAAAGCGAAAAGATCGGAAAGGAAGGGCTGTTAAAATGGTCTAGTTTAATATGTATTTTTTGGGGTTCACAGGAAGACCGTTTAAAAAAACTTCATAATGTACATGGGGGCCGGTGCTTCGTCCCGTATTCCCCATTAATCCGATAACATCTCCTCTTTTAACGGCATCCCCCCTCTTTTTTAACATTTTTTCAAGATGTCCGTAGCGCGTCATCATACCGTGTCCATGATCAATTTTGATCATATTCCCGTAGAGACCGTTTTTTCCGGCGAATGTTACAACACCATCTGCAGTAGCAATAACTTTCGATCCTTTTCGGCTTGAAATGTCAAGACCCTTGTGGAATTCGCGCAAACCGGTAAACGGCGAGATCCGGTATCCGAATCCAGAGGATAACCAGCCTTTTGTCGGCCAAATGGACGGCGTAGATGAGAGTAAGTTGCGCTTGCGTTTTAGATCGTTAATCAGGGATTCGAAAACCTTTTCCTGACTGACGGAAGCCAATTTTAGTTCCCGGGCTTGTTCATGCATTTCACGCATCAGGCTGTTGTGTTTTACCGTCAGGGGGAGTTTGGGATCAATATCTTCGGGAATGGATCCTCCGACACCGAAGAGATTGTCTTTTTCGGAAGGATTGCTAATGTTGGCAATAATCCTAATCTTTTTTTCAAATTTGTTTAATTTAACCAAGTTTGACTTTAAAGAATTTATTTCATTAGCAAATTTATGAATCTGCTTGCGTTGGCTGAGAATCTCATTGGATTGATTGGTGATTGTTTTTTCAATTTCTTTTTTATTAAATGTAATCTTAAGATTAAAATAATCGAAAAAAATGCCTGCGGTAACCATCATTAAGATTATCGAGCACGCAACGATAACCCCTAAACGCCGTCTGGTGAGTGCGAACTGTTTAACAGTCTTGCCACTGTAACTTAGTAGGTAAAAAGAGATTTTATCGTTCATAACGATTCTGTCAGTTAAGCAGTATGTTTTTTAATAACCACGATTATAATTATATAATTCATATGGTTACAGAATAACAACTCTATTCTGTCATGCCATCAGACGTGACACCTTTCAAATAAAACACTCTCACAAAAAACCGTTATTTTGATCTTTCAGGAGAGTTTCATTCTTTTGTAAAAAATAATGGCTTATTTTACATGAAAATGTGGACTTTGTCAATAGTTTGGGAAATCAGCAAGAATAACGGGGAGGAAATATCCCCCCCGTTATTTTAGAAAAAACGGTTAGGCGATTCCGAGTTTAAATTTGAGGGACTTCAATGTATTTTTCATCAGCATGGTGATGGTCATGGGCCCCACGCCGCCGGGAACCGGCGTAATCCAGCCCGCGATCTCTTTTGCGGCATCAAAATCTACATCGCCACTTAAAATAGCGATTTTCTTTCCGGTTTTTTCACTGATCTTTTCTCCGATCCTGTTGACGCCGACATCGATAACGCAGGCGCCAGGTTTGATCCATTCCGGTTTTACCAATCCCGGAACGCCGGCAGCCACAATCAGAATATCAGCGCGCTGGCAATGGGAAGCCAGATCCCTGGTGCCCGTGTGAACGATAGTTACGGTGGAATTCGCGCCGACACCCTTCTGGAGCATCATATTGGCAATGGGTTTTCCGACAATATTTGACCGTCCGACGACCACAACTTCAGCCCCTTTTGTTTCAACACCGGCGCGAACGATCATTTCCTGTATGCCTGCAGGGGTGCAGGGCGGGAATTTAACCTCTTTACCGCCGATCATAAGACGGCCGACATTAACCGGATGGAATCCGTCCACATCTTTATCAGGATCGATGGCATTCAACACTTTCTTCTCATCAACATGTTTGGGAAGGGGAAGTTGGACCAGAATGCCGTGGATGGCATCATCCTTATTATATTTGTCGATTAAACCCAACAGCGCTTCTTCGGAAAGATCCATCGGTTGGCTGTCCTGTATTTCGTGAAAACCAACACGGTGGGCTGTTTTTATCTTAAGTGTGACATATGAAATTGAAGCTGGATTTTCTCCCACCAGAATGGTAACGAGGCCCGGTACGACACCATGTTTTTCCTTAATTTCTGCTACTTCAGCCGTAATTTCTTCGAGAATCTGCTCGCGAATCTCAGTCCCCTTAATGAGTTTTGCTGACATTTTCAATCTCCTTTCGCCAAAAGTTTAATATGTTGATACAACTTTTCTCAAAATTGGGTTGCCATTATTTATTTTAACAAATTACAGACGAATCTTTTTAGAATATCACTTGAGTCCATGCCTGCGAAAAAGCGCTAAGGAATGATTAAAAATGAAACGACACGTTTTCATAGATCAATAAAAACGTAATGTCAAGAATTGTCGTCACTTGATCCTGACAACGGATTCATCAATTCAGCGAAGATCTACGATATCTATCGAATCAAAATTTTTATTGTTTTATGGTTTATTTTATTATATCGAACTTAAATAATTTGATAGGAAATTCAGGGTATTTTTTCCTTTCGAATCAATTTTTAATTCCCAACCAAGGAGGAAATTCTGATGACCAAAAATATCGCGATATTTTTTTGGACCGTTGTTATCGGGATAATTATGACAGCGACCAGCGCATTCGCCGCACAAACAAAGCCGATCAAGCTCACCTACAGCATTTTTTTCCCTCCAAACCACGCTCAGACAAAAGCTGCAATGGACTGGGTAAAGGAAATTGAAAGACGCACCCATAACAGGGTTCAGATTTCCGTTTTCCCGGGCGGAACGCTGACCAAAGCACCGCAATGTTACGACGGCGTCGTCAAAGGAATATCCGACTTGGGATTCAGTCTTTTTGCGTACACTCGCGGGCGTTTTCCGGTGATGGCTGCAGTGGATCTTCCCATGGGCTATACCAGTGGGGAGATGGCCAGTAATGTGGCCGAAGCATTTGCAAAAACTTTCAAACCCAAAGAATTAGATGACGTGAAAGTCCTTTATCTCCATGCCCATGGTCCCGGCCTTCTTCACACCAAAAAGCCGGTTAGGCGCCTTGAGGATCTGAAAGGCATGAAAATCAGGGCAACGGGCCTCAGTGCTAAAATTGTAACCGCACTCGGCGGCGTTCCGGTGGCTATGCCTCAGGGCGACACTTATGACGCCCTGAAAAAAGGCGTTGTCGAAGGGACATTCGGCCCCATGGAAGTTTTAAAGGGCTGGAAACAAGCCGAAGTTATCAAATACACCACGGAATGTTACAGCGTCGGCTATACCACTACATTTTTCGTGGTGATGAATCTCGACAAATGGAACGCCCTTCCCCCTGACATAAAAAAAATATTCGATGAAGTCAGTGCTAAATATACCGATATTCACGGCAAAGTATGGGACCGCACCGACCAGGAAGGCAGAAAATATACGCTCAGCCTCGGAAACAAAATCATACCACTGTCAGACAAAGAAAGCGCCCGGTGGCGAAAGGCAGCGCAACCGGTCATCGATGACTATATTGCCCATACCCCCAACGGGAAAAAGTATGTTCAGAAAATAAGGGAGTTAATGAAAAAATATTCAAAATAAGGGATGCATTCACGGGTTGTCCCGTCCGTTAATTGACGGACGCGGACAACCTTTTTTATTTATAAATGGAACAACATGCATATTTTTGAAAAATTAATTCGCGATCTTTCAAACAAAATGTATTGGATCGCTGGGGCGGCCATTGTCGCCATGATGTTGCTCACTACCGCCGATGTTGTTTTGAGATTTTTTCGAAAACCGATACCCGGGACATATGAACTGGTCGGTTTTCTGGGGGCGGTCGCCGTATCTTTTGCCATGGCACACACTTCCATAGAAAAAGGCCATGTTTCGGTAAGCTTTGTCGTCAGTCATTTTCCTCCCCGAGTTCAGCGGTTCATCGAATGTATCACCAGCTGTTTTGGATTGTTTATTTTCGGCGTCATTACATGGCAATCCATAACATATGCAAATGACCTTCACACCGCTCATGAAGTGTCTCTCACTTTGGAGCTTCCTTTTTATCCTTTTATCTATGGAATCGGTTTTTCGGCAGGTGTCGTTTTCCTGCTATTGTTATCCGACATGATCAAAAATGCGATAAAGATCCTGGAGAAATGAACCTGTTAACTATCGGCATCATCGGCATTATCGCCCTCGTCTTTCTTTTGTATTCCAATATGCCTGTGGGCTTTGCCATGGCTTTTCTGGGATTTATTGGATTCGGTTATGTCGTAAACTATGCCGCGGCATCGAGTCTTCTGGCCCGGGATGTATGGGATGTTTTCTCTTCCTATAATTTAACCGTTATCCCCCTTTTTGTGTTTATGGGACAAATCGCCTTTCACGCCGGTATCAGCCGCAGGCTCTATGACAGCGCATATGTGCTGCTGGGGCATCGTCGAGGCGGACTGGCCATGACCACTGTCGGCGCATGTGCCGGATTCGCGGCCATATGCGGCTCAACCAATGCCACTGCAGCAACCATGGCCACGGTTGCGCTTCCTGAAATGAAACGATACGGATATGATATGGGCCTGGCGACGGGTACCGTAGCGGCTGCCGGCAGTCTTGGCATCCTGATCCCTCCCAGTGTGATTTTTATCGTATACGGTATTCTCACAGAACAATCCATCGGAAAACTTTTTGCAGCCGGCATCGTACCGGGTATTCTCCTCTGCTTTCTCTTTCTGATGACCATTCACCTTCGTGTGCGAAAAAATCCCTCTTTGGCGCCTCCGGGGCCCAAAACCGGTTTTCGGGAAAAAATCAGGTCTTTTGCCGGCATACTTGAAGCGCTGGTCCTTTTCTTGCTGGTGATGGGAGGTATCTTTTTCGGATTTTTCACACCAACGGAAGCCGCCGCTGTTGGTGCTTTTATGACACTTCTCATTGCCATCGTCAGAAGACAATTGCACTGGAGCGATTTTATCCAGTCCCTTGCCGACACCACCAAAATCAGTTGTATGATTATGGTGATCGTCACCGGTGCAGTGATATTTGGTCATTTCATGGCAATAACCCGGCTCCCCTATACCCTTGCCAATTATGTGGGATCGCTTCCGCTTGGGCCGCATGCCGTCATCGGCCTGATCATTCTTGTCTATCTTGCCGGAGGCTGCTTTATGGACGCACTGGCCATGATTATGCTGACGATCCCGATTTTTTACCCGGTGGTTCAAACCCTCGGCTTTGATCCGATCTGGTTTGGTGTCGTGATTGTTCTTGTTACGGAAATGGGGGTGATTACGCCGCCGGTGGGGGTCAATGTCTATGTGGTTTACGGTGTCGCAAGGGATGTGCCGCTGGAAACCATTTTCAAAGGGGTATACCCCATGCTCATAGCGCTGCTGGTCTGCAACCTGCTCCTCATTCTGTTTCCCCAGATCGCCCTCTGGCTGCCGAGCCTGATGCATTAAGAAAAAAACTCTTCAGTATCAATCGAACTATACCGGAAAAGGAACCATCCGGAGTCCGGTAGTTTCATCCAGGCCGAGCATAATATTCATGTTTTGTACGGCCTGGCCCGCAGCACCCTTTACCAGATTGTCGATGGCTGAAATCAGGATCATACGACCGCTTCGTTCATCCATTCTGATCGCGATCTCACAAAAATTGGTTCCGCGTACATGGCGGGTATCCGGAAGGCGGTTTTCGCCAAGAATCCGGATAAACGGACGGCCGGTATAAAAGGTGTTGAGACAGTTCTCGATATCTTCGCGGGTGACACCCTTAACCGGATTGGCATACAGTGTCGTAAGTATCCCGCGGGACATGGGAACCAGATGGGGGACAAACGTCAGTTTTATGTTCCGGCCCGCTTCGATACTCAAAATTTCTTCCATTTCAGGGTTGTGCCGGTGTTCTGCGACTTTGTACGCCTTAAACGACTCGTTCACTTCGCAAAAATGAGTGGTCAAAGACAGGCTGCGCCCGGCGCCGCTGCCGCCGGATTTTGAATCGGCGACAAGGGTGCCGGTATCGATATAGTTACCCTTTATTACCGGCAGAAGAGGCAATAATACACTGGTAGGATAACATCCGGGCGCGCCCACCAGATCGGCCTTTTTAATCTTGTCAAAATAAATCTCACAAAGCCCGTAAACCGCCTGGTCCAATAGTTCCTTTGCGGTATGCTGCTGATAATGCGCTTCATAGATTTTTGCGTCTTTAAATCTAAAATCAGCGGACAGATCGATGACTTTTTTGCCTCTTGAAATAAGTTCCGGTACCAGCGTCATGGGAATTTTATGGGGCAGCGCGGTAAATACAACATCCGCGCTGTCACAGAGTTTATCCATGGCAAATGCCTCGCATACCAGGTTGACGGAACCGGTCATCGCGGGGAAAACCTTGTCAAACGCAACACCGGTATATTTGCGAGACGTCAGCATTGTCAGCCGGATATCGGGATGACTGCAAAGTATCCGTACAAGCTCTGCGCCGGCATATCCTGTCGCACCCACAACAGCCACACGTATCATAATATTACTCCCTTCCGAACATTAACCCCCAAGATAAGCCTTCTTGACTTCGGGGCTGGCCAGCAGTTCTTCCGAATTTCCTTGAAGCACCAGATTGCCGCTTTCAAGCACATAGCCGCGCTGTGAAAATTGAAGGGCCATTCGGGCGTTCTGCTCCACCAATAAAATGGTGGTACCTTCTTTATTGAGCTGTTTAAGGGCATCAAACACATTCATCATGAGCAAAGGGGCAAGCCCCATGGAAGGTTCGTCCAGAAGCATTATTCTCCTTCCGCTCATAAACGCCCTGCCAATGGCAAGCATCTGCTGTTCTCCACCGCTGAGCGTTCCAGAATTTTGGTTTTTACGTTCGCTCAGGCGGGGAAATATCTCGAATACCCTTTCCAGATCTTCCTCGATCTTCTCCCGATCCTTTCTGGCAAATGTCGCCAGTTTGAGGTTCTCCATAATGGTCAGGTTGCCGAAAAGTCGTCTCCCTTCGGGAACATGGGAAATTCCGAACTTGCTCACCACCTTGTCGGCAGGATATTTTAACAGGTCATTTCCCATAAATGTCATCTTTGTTCCTTTTTCCACGGGAACCAATCTGGAAATCGCTCTCAGCGTCGTGCTTTTGCCGGCGCCGTTGGCCCCGATAATACAGACGATTTCACCGTCGTCGATCTGAAATCCAATGCCATGAAGGGCTCGAATATTATCGTAAGATACGCCAAGATTTTCAACTGACAATAACATCAGATCACCGTCCCCTTTCCAAGATAGGCATCAATGACTTTTGGGTCGTTTTGGATCTCTTCCGGCGTCCCTTCGGCAATGACCTGGCCAAAGTTGAGTGTTTGGATGATTTCGCAAAGTTCCATCACCACCTTGAGTCTGTGTTCAATTAAAAAAATGGCCAGACCCAGCTTTTTATGGACTTTTCGGACAATTTCCATCATTTGAATCAGCTCTTCGGGATTCATGCCCGCCGTGGGTTCATCTAAAAACAGTATTTTCGGCTCAGTGGCCAGTGCCCGCGCGATTTCAACCCGCCGCTGGTCTCCATAAGGTAAATTAAGGATGATCTGACCGGCATGATGCGCGATACCCACCATCTTTAAAAGACTGTAAGCCATCTCTTCGATCTCATTTTCCTGACGGTGTCTTTTGGGAGTACCAAAAAAGGCGCCGATCAATCCGTAACTGATTCTTGAATAGCGCGCCATCTTTATATGTTCGAGAACCGTCATATGGCGCCATAATTGCATGTTCTGAAATGTTCTACCCAAACCATGGGAAGCAATCTGGTTGGGCTGGAGGCCTGTTATCTTCTTCCCCTCCAAATAAATCTCCCCTTCCGTCGGCTTGTATATGCCGGTGATGAGGTTGAAAATCGTTGTTTTGCCGGCTCCGTTGGGACCGATCAGCCCTCTGATCTGACCTTTTTCGATTTCCAGGCTGTAGTTGTTAACCGCCCGCAGCCCCCCAAACTCGTGACTCATTTTTTCAACGCTAAGCAGCGGCATCCGACTTCCTTTGATCTGGTTTATTTTTCGGCTTCACAAGTTTTCCCACATTAAATTCCTTGAAAGCAACAAGGCCTGTGGGTCTATAAATCATTATCAAAATCAGTAAAAGCGGAATAATGATCCATTTAAAAATCTCAAGTGGCCGCAACGCTTCACCCAGCATACTCAGACTTACCGCCCCCACGATGGATCCGTACACAGAGTTCAACCCGCCGAAATACACCATCGCCAGTACCTCCGCAAGTTTTTGCAAACCGAACGTGCTGGGATTTACATATCTTAGCACATGTGCAAAAAGTCCGCCGGCAATACCGGCCCAAAAAGCCGCAAACAAAAACGCCGTGATTTTGGTGCGCCGGGTATTTACTGTCATGGCGTTGGCGGCAACCTCATCATCACGTACGGCATTCAACGCTTTTCCTATTGTAGACCGTACAAAATTGTTGGTGATCCAGATGCATGCCACCGTCCATATAAATACGGTCGGCAGGCTGGCCAGGTCCGGTTGGCTGCTCAACCCCCTGGGCCCGCCCACGACTTCCAGGTTTTCGATCAGGCTTTTTACGATGAACATAAACGCCAGGGAAATAATGGCCAGATAATCGCCCCGCGTCCTAAAAGAAGGAATGGCAATGACAAGGGCTCCTATTGCCGCAACGATGCCGCCGATGATCAATGCAATGGGAAACATGAAAGGGCCTAATGCCGCCGGAAGCAATGCATGACCGAATAATTTATCGTTGGAAAAAAGGACAACGGTAAAGACTGAAGCGGCATATGCGCCCAGCGCCATGAATCCCGGATGAGAACACGAAAATTCTCCCATGTAGCCGTTTATGACATTCAAACTCAATGTCAGTATAACGGCGATGAGTGTGAGCTTGAGGGTAAGAACCCGGTAGGCGCTGACTTCCGACCACAAATAGAGCACAGCGTAAAGCAGACCGATATGAAGGACCACCGAAATCAATAATGGCAGATCAAGCAGCTTGGCGGCCACGCGGTTGGTCGCCCCGGACGTCAATCGTGCAACAACGCTGATCGGCAGAACAAATATCATCAATACATACAGAATTGTACCGGGGATCATCAACGGATATTTGAGCATCGTCACGAGACCAAAAAGCATCGGCACTTTCGGCAGCCCTAAACTCTCGGCCAGCACCTCACCCACGAATCGCTCCAGTACTACCGCGATCAGCATGCCCAAAAGCCAACCGAGCAGCGGTACCTCTGAAAACAGCGCCTGAGTCTTTTGCTTTACAAAAGATCTGATCCCAAGAGATTTTCTGTTATTTTCATTCATCGATCAGAGCCTCAAACGTGCGCTGTAAGGTTCGCCGAAAAAGCCGTGGGGCCTGAACGTCAGTATCAGCAGAATAATAGAGTATGCAATTAAATCGCGCAGCGTCGAGGGAAAAATCATTGCCACGAATATTTCAATGAAACCCAATAAAAATCCGGCCAGCGTGGCGCCGAGAACAGAGCCCCGGCCCCCTAATATCGCGGCTACGAACGCCTTCCACCCGAAAACAATTCCCATGTACGGATCCAAGACCGGGTAAGCAACGCCAAACAAAATTCCTGCAGCGGCCGCCAGTGCGGAACCGATGGCAAACGTCATTGCGGCGATGGTGTTTACGGGTACGCCCATCAAAGGTACCACGACGAAGTCAAAGGCCATGGCCCGCATGGCCATTCCCCATTTGGTTCTTCGAACGAACTGGTGCAATGCCATCATCAGCATCAGGGAAACAACCACGATCATAATCTTTTTATTGGTGACAAATACGCCGTTGATATTATATGTCTCGGATTTAATCAGCGTCGGAAACCGGACCCTTTGGGCGCCCAACAGGGCCAGATTTCCGGTCTCGAGGATGATGCCGATCATCAAACCGGTGATGGCCGCCGATGCTCTGGGCGCTTCCCGTAACGGCCGGTATCCCAGCCTTTCCACAAGCATGCCGACAAAAGAGGTCAGAAACATGGAAATGATAATGGTCAAGACCAGAATCAACCAGTTGGGCAGAACGATGGCGCCCAATGAAGCCAGCGCCGTGATGCCCGTTGCCACACCAAAACCGATATAAGCACCGACCATGAAAATATCGCCGTGTGCAAAATTAAAGAGCATCAGGATCCCGTACACCATGGAGTATCCCAGCGCGATCAGTGCATAGAAACTGCCCCATTGTAACGCGTTGATCAGGTTTTGGAAGAAAAATGTCATTAAACGGACTCTCCCTTATTCATTCAAAAAAAAGCGGGCTCAGGGCACATTGCCCTGGCCCGCCTTTATTTTTTTAAAAATGAAACAGCAGCCTCGGGCTGAAACAATCCGGCGACCACCAATTTTGAAAACACATTATGGTCGTCTAAATCCGCCTCTACGGGCAAACAGATTTATAAAACTCGTATTCGCCTTTATTACTGATCCTGACGATGACGGCGCATTTTATGGGATCTCCGTTTTCGGTAAAGGTCATTTTACCGGTAATGCCGTCATATTCTTTGACCTTGGCCATGGCATCACGGACATTCTTACGATCCTTTTCGATGTTGCCCGTCAATTTGCCGACATGCTCGATGGCTGTCTTGACGATTCCCAGGGAATCCCATGTCAGCGCCGCCACATCATCCGGCACATATCCGTATTTTTTATTATACCGATCGATAAATGTCATGGTCGCCCCCTTGGCGCCCGCTGCAGCATAATGTGTACTGAAAAAAAGCCCGTAGCAATCTTTACCGCAAAGCTGCACGGTCTCCGCCGAACCCCAACTGTCGCTTCCTACAATCGGTTTGTTCCAACCCAACTCATGGGCCTGTTGCACAATCAAGGCCACTTCATTGTAGTATTGAGGCGTGAACAGAACCTGGGCTCCCGATTTTATAATCTTTGTCAACTGGGAGCTAAAATCCGCATCTTTTGTGGTAAAACTTTCAAAAGCCACAACCGATCCAGGCCCGTTTTGCTTTTCCCAGGCTTTTTTAAAAAATTCGGCAAGTCCCTTGGGATAATCACTGGCCACATCATAGAGCACCGCGGCCTTCGTAAACCCAAATTCATCTTTAATAAAGTTGGCCAGTACCGGCCCCTGAAAAGGATCGAGGAAGCAGCCGCGAAATACATAGGGGCGGTCCTTGGTGGTGTCAGGATTGGTGGACCACGGGCTGATCATGGGGGTTTTATAGTTATTGGCGACTTCTCCTGCCGGGATCGCCTGCTTGGAAGACTGGGGTCCGACAATGACCAGAACTTCATCCTCGGTAATCATCTTGGTATTGACTTTTACGGCCGATTCCGCTTTGGATTCATTGTCTTCGATAACCAGCTTTACGGGATACTTCTTTCCGCCGACCTCTATTCCACCGGCGGCCGTAATATCTTCGAGCCACATCTCAGCGGCATATTTCGTGCCCTCGCCCACTTTTGGAATATCTCCGGTCATTGGGGCATTGATCCCGATCTTGATGGCTTTTGTCTTACACCAGGCGGAAGGGATAAAAAACAAACTGATCACGATACAGGAAATAATAAACACCCAACTTTTTCGCATGACGGCCTCCTTTTCTCGATACTATTTAACCTGCTGTTTTAAATAGAATAACAAGATATAATCCTTTGATCGATGTGGCTGAATACCATAATGATTCTTCTTTTTCAACAAAATAATACACCGGCTCTAAAAGGGGCTGGTTTATGTACTGCCGCCTCCTTTTTTAATATCGTTTATCATTTCTTTGAGAATGGATACGACATTTCGTCCTCTATCACGGGCAATTCGGTGGGCGTCCTCAACAAATCTGGCAGCCTGTTTTTCCAGTTCTGCCATCGCCGGCACAGGAATCTTCAACCTCTGATACTGCCAAATCAACAGTCTTACGGCCAAACGTTCCTCCTGCTGTCTGATAAATCCCACTCAGTTTCTCCTTTTAGCGTTTTATACCCTCGAGGTATGACACATCCGGAAAATAATTTCTTCCAGTACTGTCTTGGGTTTTTGCTTTGTGTATTTGAGTCGAACATCGGCCTGACTCAGATGCGCCAAAGCTTCGATAAGTTCATTTTTAGTATATTTTTCCGTATTCAACATCAGTTTATACACAGGATAAGGGTTGACGGCAATCTCAAGATCCGTGTCCGGCAAACCTCTTTTAGCCTCGCGCCCTTTTTTAGTCTTCTTGGCATCTCCGTTCATATCTTCTGAGAGCATCTCATTGGATTTTGAAATCCGATCCATAAATTCTTTGTTGTATGACTGAACTGCCGCCATCATACGGTCTGCAAACTGAGCATACGGCATTCCGGGATACCACGCACTGCCATGAGAACTTTCCACAAAATCCTTGAGTACAACCAGCTTTCTGATCTGATTGGTGATCGAAGCCAGAATCTGAAGCGGATGAAAATTTTCCAGCAAAAGCGAGTTTAAAAAAAAGAGCGCCCGTTCGGCATTTCGATCGGCCACCGCATTCGTCAACTCATATATGGCATCCTTTCGGGTACGTTTTAATAAAAACGCGACATCTTCCGCGGTGATCACTTTTTCATGGCCCACAAAGTCAATCAGCTTTTCCAGATTATCAGAAAAAGTGTCGATATCAAATCCGGTCAAGGCATACAAGTCCTGGTATGCTCTCTTATTCATTACCTTACCGTATCGGCTAAGAAGGGTTTCCATTCTTTCGGAAAGCACCGCTTCCTGGGCGATCTTATCCGCCCTTCGATCCCCTTTCGGCACGGAGCAGTCAATAATAAGGCCATATTCTTTTATAATTTTAAAAAGCTTGCGGCGCTTATCCACCATGTCGGCGGTAATGACCAGATGATTTCTTTCAGGAAATCCTTTTTCTATAGCGCGCTGCAAAAGATCGGCTTTGTATCCTCCGGAGGGAATGGAAAGTCGGTTTTCCTTGCAAAATTTTAAGGTCTGATCAAGCCATTGGGTCTCCTCCGGCTTATCGATTCCCATTTTGAAGATCTTTTTTTTATGGGTCTCATCGATATCATCCAGCGACAGGTTTAAAAGACCCAAAAGCGTCAGAAGGGATGTTGCCGCCTGATTCATATTTTGGTCCTTATAGGCGTTTTGGGCTTTCTCAAGCAGTAGTCCTTCATTCTGTTTCGAATAGAATATCTTGGAATCGCAAAGCGCAACGACTCTCGGACCGGATAGAAGCGAATAGGTGTTTATCCGTTCGACAACCTCTTCGATATGATCATTTTCTCCGTCTATCGCGTGGTAATTAAAACTTCTAAGATTTGGCGGAATTAAAGCATCGAGAAGAACCTCAAGTGTATTTTTATACAACAGCGGTTCACCATAAATCAGGTATACCGGCGAAAACCCTTTGGTCTTTTGGTTTTCTTTAATTTTTTTCAGATAACGATCCAGCTCTTTGTAGTGAATTTCAGGCATTGTAAAAATCCCAGCTCAGCTTCCAGCCCGTGAGTCTAGAGGCCGGAGAAAAGACCGAGCCTTGATTACCCAAAAGGTATTTGTTTTGTAGAAAGTTCTTTTAGAAAGTAGGACAATAAAGTCTTACGGCAATTTTTTAAAGAGAAGATGAAACACAAAAACAGTGATGCCGACCGTGATCGCACTGTCAGCCACATTAAACGCAGGCCAGTGGTGGTTGCCGATATAAAAATCCAAAAAATCAATGACCTTTCCGAATCGAATTCTGTCGATCAAATTGCCGACGGCGCCTCCGAATATTAAAGCAAGGCCCGAAGCAAGAAGTGGTTGTGTCTTGTATACGTTCTTATAAAAGAAATAAATAAAACAAATCGCAATTGATGAAGCCAGAAGAAAAAGCACATTACGAAAATGTGAATTTTGATGCGCCAAGAACCCGAAAGCACCACCGGGGTTAAGTATATGGGTGATGTTGAAAAATCCGGGAATCACGGTAATGGAATGAAATAAGGGAATTTTTTTTATTATCCAAAGTTTTGTTATTTGGTCGAGTATAACAACCAGGCCGGAAATAACCAACAGCTTTATATATTTGCCGTGCTTGGCGTCGGATCCGTCCGAATCTAAAAAATTTAAACGCACCTTCAATTTGACCCTTTTAAAGAATAAGCGGTATTTTTATGCTTTCAGTGCATTCCGGCACCGATTGCAGATCGTCGGCTGCTCTGAGTCCGCTCCAACGGAGACATCCCGTATCCAGCACCGCTCACATTTTTCGCCGGATGCCGTTTCAACCCGTATCGATAAGCCTTCAATATCCAGGCTTTTAAACGACACATCAGACGCTATGCCTTTGATCAGGGACGCCTCTGAAACGATGAGCATCATTTTTAGGTCGTTCTTATACGGCTCAAGGATATCATACAGATCATCATCCGCATAAATGATAATAGCGGCATCCAAAGAATGCCCGATTATTTTTTTTACCCGCGCCTCCTCAAGCGCCTTGGTCACTTCTCCCCGAACTTTAATGAGTTGTCTCCATTTTTGCGCCAATTCTTCATTCTTCCATTCCGCTTTGACCACCGGCAAGGATGTCAGGTGAACACTTTGCGAGTTCTGTATTTGACGCGGTATAAAATGCCATATTTCTTCGGCCGTAAATGCGAGTATCGGCGCCATCAGCCTGGCAAGGGCGTCCAGGATGCTATGGATAACGGTCTGTGCGCTTCTTCTGCCCATGGATTGAGACGGCGATGTGTACAGACGGTCTTTGAGGATATCCAGGTAAAAAGCAGAAAGGTCGACGATGCAGTAATTATAAAGCGCATGATAAATAATGTGAAATTCATAAGTTTCATAGGCTCTTCGAGTCCTTTGAATCAACTCCTGAAGTCTGTGAAGTGCAAATCGGTCCATCTCAAACAACATATCATAGGAGATACCATCCCTTTCAGGGTTGAAATCATACAGATTGCCCAATAAAAAACGGCAGGTATTTCTGATTCTTCTGTAAGCGTCGCTCAATTGTTTTAATATATTTTCGGAGATACGAATATCATCCCTGTAGTCCGATGCAGATACCCACAAGCGGAGAATCTCGGCGCCATGCCGTTTGATCACTTCTTCAGGCGCCACGACATTCCCCAGGGATTTGGACATTTTTTTGCCCTTGGCATCGACAACAAAACCGTGTGTCAATACCGATTTATAGGGCGCGCTTCCCCTTGTCCCGACAGCCGTAAGGAGTGAGCTGTGAAACCAGCCCCGGTGCTGATCACTGCCTTCCAGATAAAGATCGGCGGGCCATCTGAGATTCGGGCGTTGCTCCAGGACCGCCGCATGACTGACTCCGGAGTCGAACCAAACATCCAGGATATCATCCTCTTTGGCAAAGGTTTTATTGCCGCATGTTTCACACACAGCGTTTTCAGGAAGTAATTCTTCCACTTTTTTTTCAAACCATATGTCGGCGCCGCTTTCTTCAAATAATCGATAGATATGATTGACGATGTTCTTGTTTAAATACAGTGTGCCGCATTTTTGACAATAAAATATGGCAATCGGTACGCCCCAGGCCCGTTGTCTTGAAACACACCAGTCCGGACGATTTTCAATCATGCCGTAAATTCTTTCTTTGCCCCAATATGGAATCCATGTGACTCTGTCGATTTCTTTAAGGGCATTTTTTCTAAGCCCTGTTTTATCCATAGATATAAACCACTGGGGCGTTGCCCGGAAAATAACCGGCTTTTTACATCGCCAGCAATGGGGATAGGAATGTTCCAGCGTTCCCTGGGCCATCAACGCACCGCTTTTTTCTAAATTGGCGATGATATCGGAATTGGCGTCAAAGACGAATTGTCCGCTGAAAAACTCCGCATCCCGCGTAAAACAGCCGCGGTCATCTACCGGAGAATATGCATCCAAATCATATAAAAGCCCTACTTCATAATCTTCACGTCCATGTCCCGGTGCCGTGTGTACGCACCCTGTTCCAGCCTCGAGCGTTACATGAGATCCAAGGATAATCAATGATTCGCGGTCATAGATCGGATGCCGACATCTTTTTCGCTCGAGGGTCGCGGCATCGATCTCGGCAACCTCGGAAAAATTTGAAATCCCGAAGGTTTTCATGCAATCTCGAACCAGTTCTTTTGCCAAAATCAAAACCTCACCGTTTTTTGTATCAATGGCCGTATATACGATATCCGGATGAAGGGCGATGGCGAGATTGGCCGGAAGGGTCCAGGGCGTCGTTGTCCAGATAACGACAAACACCTTTTTACCGGCCAGGTTCGGATACTTTTTACTGATATCATCCAAAAGCAAAAATTTTACAAATATAGACGGCGATGATTCGTCATTATATTCGATTTCAGCCTCGGCCAGGGCCGTCTTGCAACTGCAACACCAGTATATGGGTTTTTTACTTCTAAAAAGACTTCCCTCCATCGCAAATTTATTGCACTCACGGGCAATCGTCGCTTCGTAGGCATAATTCATGGTTAAATACGGATTGTCCCATTCCCCCATGACACCCAGTCGTTTGAATTCTTCCCGCTGTATATCGATATATTTTTCAGCATAAGTCCGGCATTGCCTTCGGATCTCGGCTTGACCCATTGTTAATTTTCTTTCACCGAGTTCTTTTTCAACGTTGTGTTCAACAGGAAGCCCGTGACAATCCCACCCCGGTACATAAACAGCATCAAAACCGCTCATTTGTCGCGAACGGACAATAAAGTCCTTCAGGATCTTGTTGAGCGCGGTACCAATATGAATATGACCGTTTGCATAAGGCGGACCGTCATGTAATATGAACGGTTCACGGCCTTTAGAAGCTTGTCTGATCTTTTGATATAGCATCTCCTCTTCCCAGGACTTCAACTGCTCGGGCTCACGCTTTGCCAAACTGGCTTTCATGGGAAATTTCGTTTTCGGAAGATTGAGTGTCGCTTTATAGTCCATATAACCTCCAAAACCGGGTTTTTATATTAAATATTGAAACGTACTTTCAAAATATTTTTCTGTCAAGAAAATAGACGAATAGAACTTTAACCGGCGCGTCCACGAAAAAGCCCGAACAGATCAAGGTCCGGGCTTTAGATCAAACAATATTCATCGGGGGTACTACGAAAATCGGCTTTAATATATTCCCAAATCCTTCAGCACTTCATTGATGCCGAGCTTTTTAACCTTCAGGCTTAAAAATTCGGCGATCGTCGGCTGGTATGCTTGAACTTTGAGGTACATACGGGCTTCCGAGGGTGTCCTCCCCCCTTTAAGGTTGTTGCACGGCTTACAGGACGAAACACAGTTTTCAAAGGTGGTTTTGCCGCCTTTTGATTTTGGAATGATATGGTCAATGGTAAGCCTTCCATGAAAATTTCCGCAATAAGCGCATCTGAAACCGTCTCTGATGAATACATTTTTTTTGCTAAACGGCACTCTGTTGATGTAAAGGCTTCGGATAATTTTCAGAAGACGCATGACTGCCGGGATTTTAATAACTATACCTTCCGCGGTTCTGACAATTTTTCCGGAATGCCTTAAAACCTGTACCTTCCCTTTGGCGATCAGACACATCGCCCGTCTCCAGTTCACCACATTCAAAAAGGTATAGTCGGCATTCAGAAGAACGCACTGAGCCATACTTTTCTCCTATAATCAATTTTCCAAAATTCCTATATATGACTTTAAAGTCAAAATCAACACCTTATATTTTGAATGGTATCGAAACAAGTGTACGGTCTTATTTATTCCGTTAAATGTAAAAGTCCTTGAAGGAAACAGCCGTGAGATGTTTGCTTGCAGGTATGCTGGCCGGTAAAAGCGTATTGAAGAGAATGGGAGAATAGAGTGCCGGGCCGAACGTCACG
>Ga0307446_1000252_pt1 | contig 17988 bp, 7 predicted proteins | sample SalMarSW160320MG_FD_202141 | JGI IMG/M metagenome (GOLD analysis project Ga0307446, IMG submission 202141) | Salt marsh sediment microbial communities from the Plum Island Ecosystem LTER, Massachusetts, United States - SW1603-20 | ecosystem: Environmental > Aquatic > Marine > Intertidal zone >... | reverse complement strand
CATGGATTGTCGGGTCGTCTGATCGGTTGAAGGTATAGGCAACCGGCCATTCTTGTTGGGCATTGGATTTGAAATAGATGCCAAACAATCCACGATCATTTCCCTGTCGATATCCATAGACATACGCAGGATGGTTACTTGGGAGCGGGATGATGGTGTTGTTGATGGGTGTCCAGGTATCGTTATCCTCTTGGTAATTCACAGGGCCCTGGTAAGTCTCTAGGATGTTTTCTCCAGAGGTCGCGTTGTAGTAGGTGTTCCAGGTCAGCCCGCGATCTACAAGTGTATAGTTCTCAGGTGGATTCGGTGGATCGGTGATATTGATGTATTGACTGCCAGTGTAGCTATCTTGGAGGGTAGCGATGCTGATGGTTGCGTTCGCAGAGACATTGAAGCAGTGACCGGAAGCACAAGCGGTGTTTCCGACATTGTCCATCGCCCAGACCGAATAAGCATACGAGCCGACCAGCCAGGTATCAGAACAATTCAACTGATACTTCTCCTCACCAATGGGGGTCATGGAGTAATTCCATGACATGCCATTCGGGTCACTGATGTTCACCGCTACCAACAACAAACCGCTGCCGTTCTCCATCACGGTCGCATTTATCCTCACAACGCCTCCGAAACCCACGGTCCCCGGTGACTCGGATGCATTGGAGATCAACGGTGCAAGCGTATCAATCAGAACGGTTCGCGTCTCCGTGGTATTAGTAACACCCGTAGGGTATCCCGCGCACCCCATGAAATCATAGGTGTGATCCGGTAGCCCTGTGAAGTTATACGCATACGGGTCGTCTGAGGCGTTAAAAAGCGAGGAGACTTCATCTGCGTCTATCCCGCGTCTGAACATGATGATGTCATCAAGCGTCCCGTGATAAAATAGGTCCGCGGTATCACCAGTCGCGTTTCTCCCCGCACCCAATAAATATGATGCATCTCCATTCGAGGTGACCGGGAAGACTATCGTATCCCTCTTCGTTCCGTTCATGTACACATCCCAACTCGAGCTTCCGTTATAGATAACCGTGAGATGCGCCCAACTGGTGTTGCCGATATTCAGGTCAACGCTATCAGAATATCGTAAGACTCCATCATCAGGAGCGCATATGACGAATGCGGCGTTATCTGCTGTTGTGTTGAGACAGAAGGTGAACCCGGACCCGTTTGCTGCCGATGAGGCTTTCGAAAACACCCCCATGGCCGTGTTCATAGGTGAATATTCCGGGCACACCCAGAAAGACCAGGTCATCGGCTCAGATGCATTAAACAGAAGGGACGTATTCGACGCTATCTCAATAAGATCATCGGTTCCATCAAAGAAGAACCCGTCCCCGAACATTCCGTTCTCCGTTTGATTCGCACCACCCCGACATACGCCATTGTTCTCATACCCACTGATATCAGCAGGGTTATCATCTCTCATGGTATCCATCGGCATCCACAAAACCACGTCACCAGCAAGACTGGTGAACGCGTAATACCGGTCGACATCCAATGATGAGATCAAATGAACAGGGAGGATGTTCGATGATCGAGCACCATAATACAGGGTTTGATCGTCAAAAGCGAATGGGGATACGGTGAAACAAAAACCACCGTAGCTCACATTGTTTCCTGCGTTATCCTCAACCGTGATCGAGTAATAATACTCCCCGACTTGATCCGTATCCGTGAACTCAACGGTATAGTCATAATCGGAGTTATTTAAATCCGCTTCAACCGTCGGCTCCATGGTCACTGTCTGCCAGGAGGAATCCGGGAGTGTGATGTTCAACGTCACCGTGTTAATCCCTGAGAGTGTGTCAATGACATCTGCGAACAAGACAACTGTTTGATCCGGCGCGGCATACACCGGTTCACTGGTGACATCCAGCACAAGGGGTGGATCGTTTTCGATGTAGTACGTCTCTGAGGAGATATCAAATTCATCATTATATTCATCCCTCACCGTAAGTGTCACGTTATATACACCCGGTAATGAAAATTTGTGATCGATGTTCTGCTGATCGTAGATGATGGTGCCGTCATCGAAATCCCATGTCCAATTCGTGATCCGGTAACTACTCTCGTTGAAACGGGATGTGTCGTTGAACCAGAGTGTCTGGTTCGTATTCCCGGAAGCGCCCGTGAAATTTGAAATCAAGTTTTTAATCTCGATATCCTGTGTGTACAGGTACACGTTATCCTGTTCATCGGTCACATTCACGGTAATTGTGTAATTCCCCGTGGTAGTATAGGTCTGAGTGGGATTACTTTCACTGAGATTCTGCCAGCCTCTTGAGAGACCCATGTCCCATTGTATTTGATTCATTTCCGCTCCGTAGAGGTAGCCGTTGAATTGCACTGGTTCTCCAATCAAGGCTTCATAGGGTGCATCAAACCAGGAGCTTGATTTCACTCTTACTTCGAGAGGCTCTGAGTAATCACTGAGGATGTTATGGCTATGCCAGATGTCGCGGGCTTTCACGTAAATCCAGCGTTTTCCAGTGAGGTCCCAGATGTTGCTCTGTGTATGATCATCTCCGGAGTTGCAGGGTGGGCTCCATTTGTTGTAGTTGAATAAGAGGTCGCCAAGGTGGAACCGCCATTTGTATTCCACCTGATCATTGTCTGGGTCTGTCGTTCTTGTGGTGTAGTCGTACTCCTGATGTGCATAGACCTCCGTTGGTCCTTCCGGTTTGTCGGGACGTGCTGGTGGATCATTCGGAGGAGATAATATTTGTATATCCGCGTCTCGATCGTTTTGAAGGACCAAGATGGCAAGGAGATCCTGGATGAGGTCCTGAATGTCTCGTAGACGAGGGTGTCTGTCAAGGAACTCTATGATGTCAAGGTTGAAGTCTGTTTTGATTTCCTCGGCGTTCTCAAGGAACGCGGTTTCGCAATCAATGTCACATTCATCTTCGAAGAAGTCAAAGACGTCATCGATTGTTTCGAATGTCTGGCTGAGAACTCCGTCTCTGCCGAAGAGGTCTAGGTAAGCGTCACCAGTGGAGTTTAAGAGCACGAGGTGGATCCGGTAGGAAGCTGATGGTGCATCTTTGGGGAGTTGTAGTTGTATGTATCCCGTGGTGCCATCGGGGGTGACGATGAATTCTTGTTCCGTTCGGTACCGGTAGATGATGGGGTACCCGGGGTGAAGTGGATGGGACTGATAGGTTGGGATAAGGATCAGTCGGACGGTTGCTTTATCCTCCGGGAGCACGGTTTTTATGGTGAAGGAAACGTTAACCGTATCCGGTATGGTGTTCAGATCATCGCTGTCGGTGTAATGATATTGCTCATTTTCTAGCCAGCAATGTGGGTTCATGGCGAATGCCCGGGTGACGTTCCAGATCATTTCCATGGTCAACTCGATGTCATCTTGGTCGTAGTAATCCATGGTGTCGCCTTTGGTGTGGTTTTCACCATCGTGATGATGGCGGGTCCAGTTGAAGTCTTTCAGAAACATCACGGTTTTACAAGAAGGACGTAATGCGAATGCTTGTTCATCACTCACGGAACCAAATGGTGTCCAAGAAAGCTTGAATTCAGTGTTATCGGTCGTTCTCCCTTCGTAATCAGTGATAGCTGTGATATGTTGTAAAATCGGTTTGATATAAATTCTGTTGGTCGCAATATTCATAATCAGGGGACGGTCTGGTGCTGTTTGAAAAAATCCAAGTTGGTTAAGGTCAATAACGGTTCTGATGCTCTCATTTGATTGGCTCATTTGATAATAATTTGCTCCTTTAAGACCGTGTTCTTCCCCGCCGAAGAGAATGAACTTGGTGTTATATTTTGGTTTAACTCCAGCTGCTTCTAATTGTTTCATGTAGTCTGCAAGGGCAAGAACCATGCCAACACCTATCGCGGAGTCCGCTGTCCCAGAAGTCCAAACTGAGTCATAGAGACAGTCTATGATCACCGTCTTGCTTGAGTCGCTACCGTTAATCTGCCCGATGACGTTATAGCTCTCTACATTGTCGTTCCATGATTGGTTGAGTGTGATGTCCATTCTGTAGTTCTCTTTGCTTTGGTTAATCTGATGACCAAGAGTTCCATTGATGTAAATGATGGGTACCGCTGTGTCTCTGTTTGGTGCGGTGTTGAAACTGTCATTATGAAAGTCATAGAGGATCAGTGCTTTGCAGCGTGGTAAACAACGCATTATTTTTGTTTTAATTTTTTGTCTCGTTGATTTTATCAAGTGAATCCATATCTGGAGATGGTTGATTTCAAAATCATCGTAACCAAATTTTGAGAAAATTGCGTTAAGTATTGGTTCTGCTATGTCATCAAGAAAGGGACTGGCTGACATATTGGGGTTGAAATTTGGGTTTTCATTAATGAAGACATAATCATTAGTACAGTTGAAGAGGGTTTCATTATACCAGGGAAGCTCGGTAGCGTTCTCAGGGTGTTCAAGGATGTCTTCAAAGGTGAAGTTGTAGTATACTTCGAAGAGGCTGGTGAGGTATTCATCGAATGTGTTTTCTTTATTGAGTGTTATGTTTTCGGTGAGGTTTCCGAAGAATCCTTGAGTGAGAGTGTCGTTAAAGAAATCGTAGATAAATGACCAATTTATTGGTGGGTTGGGGCCGATTTGCAGATTCGTGTAGGTGAAATTCTTTGTGAGTTGGTTTTTATCGAAATTTCTACAGAGGATAGGGAAGCTGGCTTTTCCCCATTCGGGGCTGATGTAGAAGTCAGTGATGTTTTTGGTTTCGTTGGACGTGATATTATGGAATGTGAGTTTTCTCCAGAGTATTTCAAGTGAGTCGTTGAAGTGATTATCCTGGATATCTTTGATTTGTTGATGATATGACTTTATGGGATTATTATCAAAATTAGGTGCGTAGAGATCGAATTCGTCCATTATCTGAGCTATATATTCAGCCGCATCACGTTCACCTTGTGATCCGAAATCGCGTCCCTTCGCAAGCTCACCATGTGCGATATCATAGGATTGATTTATCCGCCATGAGAGATTTTGTGTGACGTCGTATATCAATTGATAGTCAAAGGTGATATCTTCTAGATCGGGGGTTGCTTGAACATCATCATTGTTTATGATGATTCCTATCGAGGTGATGACCAGCATACTTATGACAGATATAACACTTATTTTTTTCACAATCATTCCATTCATTTCTCCCGTTGTCAAAGGAATGCAGTGTCATTATTTAATGCTTTTTATTTTATAATTTTCTATTGATGGAAATAATTCTGGGATGAAACATTCGCTCCTGTGTAAAACTATTGCTACAAGGAAAGTTATTTAAGGAACATCGTATATAATTTGGTTAGGGGACGGTTCGAATTATGGTAAAAAAATCAGGCATACCATTGATATTGATACTTATGTTGTTTCTCGTAGCGTTAGTACCTGGTTATGTGTCAATTCCTGTGGATACGACTTCCGATGAACTACACCAGCAGATGTCATCTAAGGAGATTTTTTTTCTTTGGAAAGCGTATCCCTATGAACATAAGATATTGGTTGCCAAGGAATATATTTCCTTTACACAAACACATGCTGACGAGGGTGGGCAACCTTCTGATTTTTCATCTTTGATTCCATTCGTACCTTTGAAGAGTGAACCGATGAACTCCTCCTGGCCGATGAAATCCTATAATGCGCAGCGTATCGGCCGAACCCCCTACAGCACTGCAAATAATCCTGGTCTTGAGAAATGGCGATTCCAAACTAATATAGGCGGTGTTGATTCCGGGGGGGCAGTCACTGATGATAATACTATTATTTTTGGAAGTAAAGACTATTATGTATATGCATTGAATCCTAACGGTACATTGAATTGGAAATACAAAACCGGTGGTCAAATATTTTCAGATCCGGCGATTGCTGCGGATGGCACCATCTATATCACCTCTTGTGACCATAGATTATATGCCTTGAATCCCAGTGGAACACTGAAATGGAAGTTCAACACTGGTGAGATTGTCTCAGCATCGCCAGTCATTGCTGATGATGGAACCATCTACATCGGGCATTCACAGGGTAGAGTCTTCGCAATCAGCCCGAATGGAACAGAACTCTGGCATTATGATCTCACTAATGATATATACGGCTCTGCCGCACTAGGATTGGATGGTTCAATTTATATTGGAAGCTGGGATAACCGTCTCTACGCTCTGAACCCGAATGGGACATTACAATGGTATTTCCCGACGGGAAACCATGTAAAGGGAATCCCCTCGGTAGCACCTGATGGTACGATCTACTTCGGCTCCTGGGATGGGTACCTCTACGCTCTCTACGCGAATGGGACGATGCACTGGCGCTGCAAGGTCGGCTCCGGAACTGAAACCACGCCAGCATTAGCCGAAGATGGAACAATTTATGTCGGTGGAGATGCATTGTATGCAGTGAATCCAAATGGGACGATACGCTGGACATTTAATCTTGGAACAAACCGATATATTTTCCAGTCTTGCCCTGCGATTGTCGCAGAAGGCACTATCTACGTAGGTGTTAATGTTGGGAATGGAGCCGCTGGTGAGATCCTTGCGGTGAACCCCAATGGGACGGAACGCTGGCGGAAAATCATATCGGATGAAAAGGTGGATTCCTCCCCGGCGATCGCCGCGGATGGAACCGTCTACATCGGATCAACAGGCATTTGGTTTGGTAATGGCATGCATGCATTTGGAGCTGTTGGGTCGAACGAACCGCCGGATTCCCCGACCATTTCAGGAGCTTCTGAGGGAAAAGCGGGTAAAGAATATGATTATATGTTCTCGATTAGTGATCCGGATAATAATCCGGTTCAGGTTTTTGTTGACTGGGGTGACGGAACAAGTGGGTGGTCGTATGAGAGCACACCCGGCTATTCTATTAAGATGTCTCATACTTGGGAGAATCAAGGAACGTATATTATCAGAGCGAAAGCACGAGATTCAATTGGTGCGGAGAGCAATTGGACGACCATAGAGGTTACCATGCCGTTTTCTTATGAACCACATTTCCCGTTCATCCAGTGGTTGTTGACACGGTTCCCGAATACATTCCCATTACTTCGATATCTGATTGGATTCGTTTAATAATCGGCTTCATTTCTATTCAGTATCCTGTATTTTAAGTTAAAAAGTAGAAAGTGTCAGGTGTGAAATTCCTGACAACCATTTTTTTAACACGATTGTTCTGTCTTATGTTTTGTTGAACTGCCACCAGGCTTCAAGGTCCACATCATCGTTTGTTCTCAGGATGTTCCCTTCCGGGTCTCTGAATGCTGTGTAGACACGATAGGTGCCTGTGCCGTGTGTTAGTTCTGATGCTCTGATTTGTCCGTTGAAGATGGTGTCGAGTGCGAGTTGATTACCACTGGTAACGGTCCGCGGTGACGTCTCGTTGATCGTATCATTGTCGACGACCCATCTTGGTGCGACACCTTTCCCGGTTTCATAGAATTGCACCTGGATCAACAGGTATCCGTTGACGTCTGTTTCCCCGGTGTTTTTGATCTTTGATTGGTTCCGATAGTAAATCACCAACTTCGGCGGGTACGAAAAAATGAAATCTCTCGAATATACGTTAACATATTCGTTCCCTGTCGGTGCGGTTCCGCTGATATCCCTGCTGCTGCGCAGACAGAATTTGGTCATCCCTGTCGTATTAATCCAGGTGAGATTATTCAGGGGAATCGCGTTGTAGCCACTCGTGAGACTGGCTGTGTTCAACGATCCTCCATTCCCCGAGTAACAGTTTTTGTTGTAATCACCGGATTGTAACGGATCATGTGGATACGTCGGCTGCCCGTTCTGAATCGTGATAGCGAAATCTGTAGTCGAGTAATCATCCCTTTTATAAATGGAGAGTGTTGCGTTGTCAAGATACGCGTTGGAGGGTAATGTAGAGGTGTTGAAGAATACAAACCCGCGGTAGACGTTATAATCAGGTGGGTCTCGGGTGCCTTTCTTTTGTCCAATCGTGAGATAATCAGCGGAGCTATAGACGGTGCCGCTGGTTACTGTCCATGCTGTGTTGTAGCTTATGGGAGATGATTTATGGATATATCCGTCGTTTGTAGTCGTATAGATCGTCAGAGTAGGGTCGATCACTACTGGGAATGTCATCGTATTTAATCGGGAGACATTCAATCCTGAGAGGAGGTAGGTGTTGCCGTTCAGGTGGATGATGCGGTAGGTCAGTTTTTCCCTATTGGATTGGTTATTCATCTCGTAAGCTTCGCCAAGCGGGAGGGCACATTTGAACTGCCCAAGGACATCCCTTAAGTCAATCCCTGCATCAGAGATGGTAACGTTCCCATTCAGCAACCCTGAACCATTGTAGAGGTTGAGGTTCTGATAGTCCAGCTTGGTGATGAACACTAAATAGGAGCTGGTATCATTGAGACCGTATTGTGATGGCGGATGGTTCTGCAGCACGGTCTTCGTGGTGTTACTCATTATAATCTCTTCTTTCAGCCCCGTATTCCCGTAACTCCAGGTGACATCCGTGCCAATGAACACACCTGGATATGTGATGGAATAGCCATCGATTTGTCCTTGGCTGCTCTGCACGTTCTGCAGATACTCGTACGCCCAGTTGCTTTGCGGGTCAACATAACCAACACCAACCAGTTTACTTCGTACCGCATGGATTGTCGGGTCGTCTGATCGGTTGAAGGTATAGGCAACCGGCCATTCTTGTTGGGCATTGGATTTGAAATAGATGCCAAACAATCCACGATCATTTCCCTGTCGATATCCATACACGTAAGCAGGATGATTGGATGCGAGCTGGGTGATGGTGTTGTTAATTGGTGTCCAAGTCCCGTTATTCTCTTGATAATTCACAGGTCCTTGGTACGTCTCCAGGATGTTTTCTCCAGATGATGCGTTGTAATAAGTGTTCCAGGTAAGCCCCCGGTTGACCAAAGTATAGTTCTCTGGTGGGTTCGGCGGATCTGTGATGTTGATGTATTCCGTTCCGATATAACTATTCTTCAGGGTGGCGATGCTGATGGATGCTTCCGCGGAGACGTGGAAGTGATTCCCCTCGCTATTATTACTGTTATTAGCGTTATCCACTGCCCAGATCGTGTAATTGTACTGCCCGACAAGCCAGGTATCAGTGAACACGAATTGAAATGTATCATTCCCGACAGAGGTCATGGTGTGATTGCTTGAATTACCACTACCTGGATATGTGATCCGGACCGTTACAAGATCAACGCCGCTGCCGTTATCAACGACGTCCGCAGAAATCGTCACGTTATACCCGAATCCGACGGTATGCGGAGAAGCAGTAACATCTGTTATTGTTGGTGGCGTGGTATCAATAAGGATCTGCCGTGTCTCCGTTGTACTCTGGTTCCCTGAGGTGTCGATCGCATGCGCATAAAAGGTATAAGAGCCATCGGACAAACCAGTGAAATTACGGTACAACAAATTGACTCCGTTGTTGTACGAGGCGTTGATCTCCTCCCAACTCAACGCCCGGTCGTACAACTGCAGCTCATCAAGCGTACCATCAAAATAACACCAGCTTGATTCATGCCCATCATATGCGATCGTAGTAGACTGCCCATTCGAGATGTTCTTCGCAGCGATCCCACCGCTATCGGCATCCTCCTCACCATCAACATAGACGTAGTAATGACCGGAACGGCAGACATACGCGATATGATGCCAGGTGTTATCGGTCACATCAACGGTTCCCTGCACTGTGACGTTATCGCCGGAGGATTTTTCCTGCCGCACTATCACCTGGGCATTCCCCCCACATGCCATCATACCTTGAGGAGAGAATGACTACCTGATCCTCAGGACTTTGGGCGATATGAAGATCAGCCTCGACATTGTAAGCTTCCATGCCTGGGTGCGAATCTGTTTCTTCATGGTGTGTTTGATTAACATGGCCGCTGATGGTATTATTCGATTCTCCGCTGTATTTCCAGAGGAATTCCCCTATTGTTTCATTAACGGAAAAACCAGGGAGCGCAAACATAGGTAGAATCCTAGCTGTAAAACGGGGAGTATCGATAAATTGATTATACATATAATGACAGTCAGCTACTCTATCGTCATAGATAATAATCCCTAGACAGACTTTTTGATTCAAAAATTTTCTTTTGAAATTTAGTAGATATTGATTTCTACATTTTTTAATAGTGTCTGTTAGTTCCCAGTCTTCTGTTTTTGCAGGATAAATAATGGTGAAATTTTGGGGTGGGCCACATGCAGGTGAACTAAGGTTATGAACGAAGGTAACCTGATTTTCGTAAATTGTGTTGTCAGCGATGACGATACTATCATTTTCCAACAGTTGTTTAATGATAGTAAAATTTTGTTCATTCGAATTATCTGCAGTGTTCACTCGTGCAATGGGTAGACCATAATTTTCTGCTTCTTGGAAGACAAGGGTTGATATATTGTTCATGAGTAAGATACCGGATGCATTCGTCGCATTGTCAATTTGATCTGTTACTCCTTCTACTTCTTCCAGGAGAAAGACTGTATCGTAGTCATATGGTGGTATTTCCTCCTCGGCTGGAACATATACAACATTTCCCAGAACGAAATCAAAGTCGTTCAAGGTATCATAGGTGACATTGTATGGTTGTATCCCGCATTGCCATTTAGGGAATGATTCTGCATAATTGTCTTTGTTATAGACTATTGTGTTTTCAAAACTTGTATTCATAGTAAAATTCGCCAGTAATTCACGAGCTCGTACGGCAACGAGGGGATAGCAATCTTCCTGAGGGATCGTGGTTGATGGTATTTTATTGAGGATGTCTTCATTGTCAATGGTTAATTTATATGAAAGTACTTCGACAAATTCTGAGTAACCATTATGATTCCAATTGATATAATCTAATTGTACTTTTCTTACATCACTTTGATCAAATCCACATTTGCTATCGTTAATGAAACTGTCCATCAAATAATTAGCTGCAGCTTCGTCACCATTAGACCCGAAATATCGCCCCTTCTTGATATCACCTTGACCATAGACAGTTTCATCATGGATAATATTCGATAGATCGGAGACTGTATCAGCATAGAAATTAAAATCAAGATAACCTTCACCTTCTCCACCTTGTCCGAGGTCTGCGAGCGTACTCTGTTCCCGGAACGTCATAACTGAGAACGATGCGATAATCATCAGCATAATTAATAAAATACTTACTACTTTTTGATTCATTTTTCGTCCTCCGCCTCAATGGTAACGAGAATACCATCGAACTTATTATATTTTTTTATTATAAAGCAGAATTATGCACTTCAATAAATTATATAAGTCACATGTGAAATAATTATAATTGATTGTTGGAGTGAAAATATGCAAGAAGTTAATTTAAGAATTGCCACTGGATTCTTTTGCTGTCTATTAATTCTTCCAACCATATCATATCAAGTTGATTCCATCGGTAAGGCAAGTAGCGAATTAAATGTTGACCTAATCTATCCATATTCGTCACACATATCTCAAGATACGACTACACACATAAGAGCAACACAAGCAAATTACGAGTTACCTCTAGAAACAGCAATGTCAGATCATCAATGGCCCCAGCAGGGATTGAACTCTCAACATGTCGGGAGAAGCCCATACAGCACTGCAGAGAACCCAGGTATAGAGAAATGGCGATATCCTGTGGGGGATTGGTGCGATGGATCACCCGTAATTGATGCAAATGGAACCACTTTTTTCGGTTCATCAGATTTTCATTTTTATGCTATAAATCCTAACGGTACCTTAAAATGGCGATTCTATACCGATAGCGTGTTAGGGAAATATGGATGCCAGCCTGCCATTGCAACAGATGGGACAATTTATTTTGGAACAACATACGGTAGTGCACTCTGGGCTTTAAATCCCGATGGAACAGTAAAATGGAAAAAATTGATACCAGAAATAGATACATCAGTAACCATTACAGAAGATGGAATATTATATTACGGTCATAAGGAAGGGCTAGATGCGCGTTACCCGAATGGTACTTTGAAATGGACATTCCATACAAACGAGACGGTTCAATCCACACCTGCTATCGATAACCAAGGTATCATCTACTTCGGTAGCCACGATTTCAATATTTACGCTCTATATCCAAACGGAACAGTCAAATGGAATTACACCACGGATGCATGGGTGCATGGTTCACCTACTATCGCACCCGATGGTACAATCTATTGTGGTTCCGATGATTACAGTCTTTATGCGTTCTACCAGAACGGTACTCTGAAATGGAAGATCGACATAGGTTCAGCGATGCGGTCTAGTCCGTCTCTTGATAAGGAGGGAAATCTGTATTTCGGATTGTGGCACAGTCTTATCATGTCGGTTTCACCTAATGGGACTATCCGCTGGATGTTTCCATTGAGAGACCGGGATCGAGTTTGGGGTTCCACCGCAGCCATCTCCGATGACGGCACCGTGTACATCGGCAATTGTATTGATATGGATGCAAACGGTGGTGGTGAGATTATCGCACTAGGTCTAGATGGCACGTTGAAATGGCGGAAAACTCTCTGTGATAGCAGTCTGCATTCCTCACCAGTTATAAGCGAAGACGGCTCAGTGTACATCTGCGTTTCAAATGACGGTTTAGTGGAACCTTGGGGGTATCTTCATGCGTTTGGCATGGTGGAAAACAATCAACCGCCTGAGACACCAACAATCGATGGTCCTACAGAAGCAGAAGCAAAAACCAGTGTGAAATATATCTTCCAGGCAAATGATTCTGATAACACACCACTTTCCTTCTATATTGATTGGGGTGATGGGACACATTGGCAAACTGTTGATTATGAGCCCGGCCTTCAAGTCCCCATCTATCATACATGGACAAAAAAAGGAACCTACATTATTCAAGCCAAGGCGACTGATACATTCGGGTTGGAATCTGACTGGGGGACGTTGACAGTGACGATGCCATTCTCGTATGAGCCACAGTATCCATTCATTAGTTGGTTGTTGGAACGGTTTCCGAATGCATTCCCAGTGCTACGGTTTCTGATGACCTGAGGGTATTTATAGGAGGACATTGATGTTAAATCATAAGGGGACTCGTATGATACGGAAAGGAATCACTGTAGGGATTATTCTGTTCATGTTGATGTCGACTTCTTTGGTGGGGTTCTCACATCAGACTATGGTCCCCATGGATGAATCCAAGACATCCAAGGACTTGGGTTCTGGGTATCAGCCACTCGCTTCGAATGAGACGCCTGGGGTGCAATGGAGGAAGCAGTTCGGTCAAGATGGTACTGATGATGCGAACAAAGTACGACAGACATCGGATGGTGGATATATTCTTGTTGGAACGACACAATCCTACACGGAGGATGGCAGGCAAGACGCGTGGTTAATAAAAACCGATAAAGACGGGAATGAAGAATGGAATCGCACCTATGGGGAGGTTGGATTCCTGAATTGGAGCTATGGGTATTCAGTCCAGCAGACCCAGGATGGTGGTTATGTCTTTGTTGGACGTAGAAAGATATATCCTGAAGATGCTCATGCCTGGGTGGTGAAAACAACAGCGGATGGGACAGAGCAATGGAATAAAACGTTCAATACCTCATTTCGAGGTTTTTCTATACAACAAACCACCGATGGAGGATATATCATTACAGGTGATTCACCTGTGATGGATGCCTGGTTATGTCGGATTGATGAAAATGGAGATACGCTCTGGGAGCAGATATTCTATGAGTCGGATAGTTCAGTAGGGTTCTCTGTTCAGCAGACCCTTGATGGAGGTTTTATTGTAGCTGGACGGTTATATTATCAACAGAATGATAACGAGAGCGGTTTTCTGATTAAAACTGATGCGGATGGACATGAGCAATGGAATACAACCTATAGTGAGGTAGCCCCCTTCAGTGGGTTCTTATCCGTTACAGTACTTCCAGATGGATACGCCGTTGCAGGTTTAATCACTCAGCTCGGGTCAAATGGTAAAGCATGGCTTGTGCGAACAGATGAATCAGGGGCTATGGTCTGGAATAAATCATATTCAATAGGGTCAGACATAAGTTTTAGCGCTCGTGAGGTAGCGTGTACGTCTGATGGTGGTTTCATTCTCACGGGCTGTGCGAGTGCCCCTGTTCCGTTTGGCTGGCTTCTGAAAACCGATGCGGAGGGAAATCAGGAATGGGAACTCTCTTTAACTGAGACGTACCCTCAAGAATTTCTTTCGGTCCAAGAAACAGTTGATGGTTCGTATGTTATCGCAGGCTGGGGTACTGGAGCGGGACATGGTGATGCTTTGTTATTGAAAATCGGTCACGTGCCATATGTAACAATCATCAAACCTCTAAATGCACTGTATCTGTTTGACAAGGAGCGACGAGCACTACGTTTCCCCTTCATCATCGGACCAATCACCATTGAAGCAGATGCCTATGATACCGAATATACTATTGACCGTGTGGAGTTCCTGGTTGATGGTGTCCTCAAAAACACGGTCACCACTGCACCGTATAGCTGGCGTTGGGTTACTCCCTCGTTATTTACTCACACGCTAATGGTGACTGCGTATAACGTTGTAGGCAACTGTTCCAGTCAAAGTCTCAAGGTACTGAAGATATTCTGAAGAAATGAGAGGAAAGAACCTTATTATAGGGGTGGATGTTATTAAAAATCATGGATGTGAACGGGGGAATTGAAATGAAGAATATTCTTGTTCCATTGATTGTTTTAATCTTACTAGCGTGTCTGATTCCTGTGCAGGCATTGAATCAAACAGAGATGTCTCCAGATAATGATGAGCAGGGTCTGTCTTCGTTGGAGGTGTTCCTTCAGCGGAATGCATATCCTTATGAGTACAAAGCTTTGCATGACCAAGAATATTTTTACATACGGCAGACGAACTCTAATGTTAACATACAGAATTTACCAAAATGCTTATTAGGTGCATCGTTCCTTGATTTGAGTGTAGCTGGACCGATGAACAGTTCCTGGCCGATGAAAAGTTACAATGCACAGCGGATAGGTCGTACAACTTCCAGTACTGCTGATAATCCTGGTATTGAGAAATGGCGTTTTCAAACCTGGATAAGTGGTGTTGATTCTGGGGCGGTAGTCACCGATGATAATACAATTATTTTCGGAAGTAAAGATTACTACATATATGCAGTATATCCTAATGGAACTCTTCATTGGAAGTACGAAACAGGTGGTCAGATATATTCAACCCCAGCAGTTGCTGCTGACGGCACCATCTACATTGCTTCCTGCAATAATTATCTCTATGCTTTACGTCCTAGCGGAAGCTTGAAATGGAAATTTAACCTACAATATATCTCATATTCCTCACCTGTGCTTGCCAATAATGGAACAATTTATATTTGCACTGCTGAGGGGGGAAAACTATTTGCAGTCAACCCGAATGGGACATCCCAATGGTGCTATGATGCGATGAGCGGAATGTACGGTGATCCAGGGTTAGGAACTGATGGTACTATCTATGTTGGAACGTGGGATAATTATCTAAATGCTATAAATCCAAATGGGACGTTAAAATGGCGATTCCCTACTGGGAACCATGTCAAAGGAGTCCCCTCAGTTGCACCTGATGGCACCATTTATTTCGGCTCCTGGGACGGCTACCTCTACGCCCTTTATCCGAATGGGACAATGCGCTGGCGCTGCAATGTCGGTTCTGGGTCGGAAACCACCCCTGCAATAGCAGAGGATGGAACTATCTATGTTGGTGGTGATGAGTTGTATGCGGTGTATCCGAATGGGACGATGCGCTGGTCATTAGCATTAGGCTCTGAAAGATTTATTTTCATGTCTTGCCCTGCGATTGCAGCAGAAGGCACTATTTATGTGGGTGTGAGTATTGGTAATGGCGTTGGTGGCGAGATTCTTGCGGTGAATCCGAATGGGACAGAACGCTGGCGGAAAATCATATCAGATGAAAAGGTGGATTCCTCCCCGGCGATCGCCGCGGATGGAACCGTCTACATCGGGTCAACAGGTGGTTATTATGGTAACGGTCTTCACGCGTTTGGTGCAATCGAATCCAATGAGCCGCCATATCCCCCAATCATCGAGGGACCTGCAAAGGGAGATGTCGGTACTGAATATGATTATAAATTTTTAATTAATGATCCAGATTATAATCCGGTTCAGGTTTTTGTTGACTGGGGTGATGGAACAAGTGGTTGGTCGTATGAGGGTACATCGGGTCAGCGCATTTGGCAGGGGCATACTTGGACAAAAAAAGGAACTTACATCATAAAAGCGAAATCACGGGATGTACTTGGGTTGGAGAGCAACTGGTCGACCATGGAAGTCACTATGCCCTTTTCCTATGAACCACCACATTTCCATTTCATTGAATGGTTGTTAGAACGGTTCCCAAATGCGTTCCCGATGCTCCGATATCTGATCGGGTTTAATCAATGAGGTAATAAACATATTTAAGAGACATCATATATAGTTTCTTTTAAAGGGACTGTTAGAATTATGGAAAAACTATCATGTATACCATTGTTGTTGATTCTTACCCTTCTATTTACTCTGATGCCTGTTCATGCAATAGTTACTATGGATACGACTTTGTATGAACCACAGCAGCAGATGTCATCCGATGAGATTTTTTTACTTCGGAAGACGTATCCCTATGGATATAGGGCATTAGTTGCTCAGGAAGATGTTTCTTTTGAGCAAACGATATTTGATTTGGCAGAACAGCAATCGTATCCCTCATCTTCAGATACATCATCAATGTTGATGAGTGAATCATTGAACTCGTCCTGGCCGATGAAATCGTATAATGCGCAGCGTATCGGCCGAACGACCTATAGCACTGCTGATAACCCGGGTCTTGAGAAATGGCGTTTTCTTACTTATGTAAGTGGTGTTGACTCTGGTGCAGTGGTCTCCGATGATAATACTATTATTTTTGGTAGTAAAGATTATTACATATATGCGTTATATCCAAATGGGACACTTCATTGGAAGTACAAAACCGGTGGTCAGATATATTCAACCCCGGCAGTTGCTGCTGACGGCACCATCTACATTGCTTCCTGCAATAATTATCTCTATGCCTTATGTCCTAGCGGAACACTGAAATGGAAATTTAATCTACAATATATCTCATATTCCTCACCTGTGCTTGCCAATAACGGAACGATATATATTTGCACTGCTGAGGGGGGAAAACTATTTGCAGTCAACCCGAATGGGACAGCCCAATGGTGCTATGATGCGATGAGCGGAATGTACGGTGATCCTGGGTTAGGAGCTGATTGATGGTACAATCTATGTTGGAACATGGGATAATTATTTTAACGCTATCAATCCGAATGGGACCTTGAAATGGCGGTTCCCCACCGGGAATCATGTCAAAGGTGTTTCCTCCATCGCACCTGACGGCACTATCTACTTTGGCTCCTGGGATGGATACCTCTATGCACTCTACTCGAATGGGACGATGCGCTGGCGTTGCAGGGTCGGCTCAGGTACGGAAACCACTCCGGCGATCGCCGCGGATGGTACTATTTATGTAGGTGGTGATGAGTTGTATGCGGTGTATCCGAATGGGACGATGCGCTGGTCATTAGCATTAGGCTCTGAAAGATTTATTTTCATGTCTTGCCCTGCGATCGCTGCAGAAGGCACTATCTATGTAGGTTTAAACATAGGTAATGACGTGGGTGGTGAGATCCTTGCGGTGAATCCGAATGGGACGGAACGTTGGCGGAAAATCATATCAGATGATAATGTAGATTCCTCTCCGGCGATCGCCGCGGATGGCACCGTCTATGTCGGTTCAACCGGGGGTTCAGGTGGATATCTCCATGCGTTCGGGACAATCGAATCTAATGCACCTCCATATACTCCAAGTATTGAAGGACCAACCAATGGTAAAGCAGGTACAGTATATGGATTTCATTTTACGGGTATAGACCCAGATAATAATCCCGTCCGGATTTTTATTGACTGGGGAGATGGAACAACATATGAGACACGATGGGGTGCATCAGGTGAACGGATCGGATGGGGTCATAGTT
>Ga0307446_1000249_pt1 | contig 18074 bp, 15 predicted proteins | sample SalMarSW160320MG_FD_202141 | JGI IMG/M metagenome (GOLD analysis project Ga0307446, IMG submission 202141) | Salt marsh sediment microbial communities from the Plum Island Ecosystem LTER, Massachusetts, United States - SW1603-20 | ecosystem: Environmental > Aquatic > Marine > Intertidal zone >... | reverse complement strand
ATCCAAGCTCAGCCAGGGTGCTCCCGTATTGAGCCCGAGGAAGCCGGTGACCTTCGCCGGGTGGCGCAGCATCATGATGAACGCCACGAAGCCGCCCCAGTCGTGGGCGACAAGTGTCACCGGGCCTGCGTTTAACCGGTCGAGCACGGCGGCCAAGTCATCGGCCATGTCATTCTTGCGGTAGGCGCCGGCCGGCGCGGAACTCCAGCCCGCGCCGCGCAAGTCAGGGCACAGCACCCGGTAACCGTCGGCGGCCAGCGGGCCGATGAGCTCTCGCCACTCCCACCAGTGCTGCGGGAAACCGTGGACGAGCAGCACGGGCGGCCCTTCGGGTGGTCCAGCCTCCGCGACGTGAATCGTGACACCGTCGCCAAGGTCAACGAAACGGTGTTGAACGCCATCGAGTTCGGGCAGAGCGGTCATCGTTATCTCCGTGCTAGTCGTGCTGGGATAGGTCGCCGTCTTTCGACGGCGGCAAGGCATCTGTGTCGAAAACCGCGCCTTATTGCGGTTCTAAGCTGCGTCTTTCAGTGCCGAGTGGGTGACGAATCGTGCGTGGCCGGATGTAGGCGCCCGGTGGTGCCGGCGTCGTCGAGGCGATCGCCGGCACCATCAGGCGCGATGCCACGACCGTGGCCGTGAGCGCAGCGCTCAGTCCGCGACCGACCATGTCGACGTCGCGATCAGGTCGCCGCGGTCGAGGGCGGCGGCGCGGTGCTCATGCACCTTGGCGTAAGCCTCGCTGGTCACCATGTCGATGAATGCGGCCGGTGTCGGGTACTCAACGATGAGAATGGCATCCCACCAAGGCCGCTCGCCTTGGCCGATGACGACAGCCGGGGCCGTACCCCCGTAGCGGACAGTCCCACCGACACGCTCGAGGTGCGGGGCCGCTTCCTGCACGTACTGCAGGTATCGGTCCAGCCCGCCGGGCTGTTTGAACTTGAGCAGGTTGACCATCACCACCGGGGCGTCGGCAGGCCGCGCCGTCAGGGCCGTGATCTGTTGGGGGGTGGTTTCTATCGTGGTGCTCATGTAAATCTCCTTTTCTGGGTTGGTGGTTGAACATTCACTTCTGCCGGCCCGGCGATCACCGTGTTGGGGCGAGCAGAATTTTCGCGTCAGAAGGCGAGTTCGCTAGCCGGTCGAAAACGTCGGCCACCTGATCCATGCCGACGGTGCCGGACAGCAATGGCGCCACGTGGAAGTCGCCAGCCGCCAGATGGGCGAAGGTCTCGGCGAATTCCTGCGGTGTGTACATCATCGCGAACCGGATGTCGAGTTCCTTGAGCACGGCCTGTGCCGGCTGGAAGGTGTCGGCCGTCATGCACAAGCCGGCCACGACGATCCGTGAACCCGGTGGCGAACCAGCAATGATCTGGTCGATGACGCCTGGCGCGCCAACGCATTCGAACGCGACGGTCGGGCGTAACGGCAGTTGACCGATCGCCGGTGTACCGAGTGCCATCTGCGCTGGGTCGTCGGTCGCCGCGGCGGCGAGCCATGCCTCATACGGCGACTCAACGGCGGGGTCGATGACGATGTCGGCGCCGAGCCGGCTCGCCAGTGCGCGCCGCTCGGGTGAGAAGTCGGCGGCCACGATCCGCCGCTCGCCGCGCAGGCGCAGTACCGCGATCACCGCCAGCCCAATCGGGCCGCATCCGATGACCAGCGGCACTTCGTGCTCGCCGAGGTCGGCTTTGGCCACCGTCCGGTACGCGACGGCGAGCGGCTCGGTAAGCGCTGCGACGTCGGTGGGTAGATGATCGGGAACCTCGATCATCAGCTGCTCAGACAACACAATTCGCTCGGCATACGCACCGGGGAGATCAGGACCGCCGAAACCCAGCAGAGTGGTCTGCTCGCGCAGCAGCGCGGGTATCGAAACCACCCGGGCGCCGACCGGTATGCGTTGGGACGTGTCCGGACCGTAGGCCGCGACGCGTCCGACGAATTCGTGACCGAAAACGATGGGTTGGGTCAGGTCCATCAGCTCCACGCCCAGCGCGACGCGGGTGGCGGCGTTGAGTTCGGGCGCATGTGCCAGGCAGTGCAGATCGGAACCACAGATGCCGCATGCCAACACGTCGACAAGGACTTCACCTGGGCCGGGGACCGGCTCGGCGATCTCCTCGACGCGCAGCTTGGCGTCCTGCATGACCACGGCGCGCATCACGCCTCCTTCGCCATGAACCCGGCGGCGCCGCCGCCGATGTAGTCGACCGGACCGGCGTGCTGGGCGTCGGCGGTCACCGAGACGAGATGGCGGATCGTCACCGCATCGAGGATCGAGTGGAACTGGCCGTCCTCGGTGAAGTTGATGTTGGCGCCCTCGACACGGATGAAGATCACCGTGTCCTCGGTATTGGACTCCGGGCACACGAAGGTGTGCACCGACCCGGCCGGCTCGTAGAGGTAGGACCCGGCGGTCTGCGGTTGATCGGGGTACTCCAGGTAGTGCCAGCGGCCCGACAGGGTGTAGGCCTCGGCAACGCCGGTGTGATAGTGGACCGGCAGCTGGGCGCCTGGGCTCAGGACGGCCAGCACCACCCAGCTGCCGGCCTCCAGGTCCAGGCGCAGCGGCTTGAAATGCACACCGGGAGCCAGCGCATCGCGCAGCAGCGGGTTGTCGGCTTCGTTGATCGTCAGCAGCTCGCCCTGGGGTAGGGCCACCAGTGGCAGCGGCGAGCCGGAACTCGTCGTCGTCGTGGTCGTCGGTTCGACGGTGAGAGTCATCGTTGATCCTTCAATCGCAAAACCTCTCGCCGAGAGGCCGGCGACAGGGCGGTGGTTTTACCGCCGACTCAACGATGCGGGTCGAACGCTGCTGAAGTCTTGACCGATCGGGACAACATTTTAGCTATCGGGGACATACCGCGGCGACGGACGAAGGAACCCGATTAGCATCTCGGGACATGTCGTTGGTACGCGGGACGGCGCTGTCGAACTATCCGGACCTGGTAACCGAACTGGGCGCTGATCCCGCACCGTTACTGCGGGAGGCCGGGATCCGCGCCCAGGACATCGGCCTCTACCACGTGTTCGTCCCGCTGCGGGGCGTGATTACGGCGGTGGAATCGGCCGCCGAAGCGACCGGCACAGCGGATTTCGGCCGGCGGCTCGCTCAGCGACAGGGCATCGAAATTCTCGGTCCGGTGGGTGCGGCGGCCCGTACGGCGCCCACCGTGGCCGACGCGCTGGGAATTTTCGCGAACTTCATGGCCGCCTACAGCCCGGCCCTCTCGGCTCACGTCGCGCCGCTGAGCGAGCGACCCGATCGGTCGTTTTTCGAATTCCGTATTCTGCTCGAACAATTGCCCCCGCACGCCCAGAGCATCGAGCTTTCCCTGGGAGTCACGCTGAAAGTGCTTTCGCTGCTGCTCGGCGCACAGTACTGCCCGATCTCGACGCACCTGACCCACGAGCCGGTCACCCCGGCCGATGAGTATCGCGAGTACTTCGGCTGTCGAGCCTTTTTCGCCGAGCCGCGCGCCGGCTTCACCATTCGAACCGCTGACCTGAGCCGATCGCTGTGCAACGACGAGCTGGCACACCGCGCCATCGTCGAGTACCTCACCAGCTTGATCGGGCAACGTGGGCCGGAGATGAGCCAGTCAGTGCGCACCATCGCGCGACAGCTGCTGCCCACCGGGGCGGCCAGCCGCGAGGTGATCGCCGCGCAGTTCAGCATGCACCCCAAGATGCTGCAGCGGCGGCTGGCCGAAGAGGGGACAACGTTTTTCGCGCTGATCGACGGCATTCGGCGGGAAACCGCCGAGCACTATCTGCGCGACACCGACGTCGATTTATCACACCTAACCCGCGAACTGGGTTACACCGAACAAAGCGTGCTCACCAGATCGTGCAAGCGCTGGTTCGGGACCGGGCCCGCCGCCTACCGTCACGCCGCTCGGGTGGAGCTGCTGGCGTCCGATCGCGGCTGATTGGAGGGCGATCGGATGGTTACCTTCGAGACGAGCTCCGCGCCAACGCCCACCTCACCGATCTTGACCGCTACCGCGCACCCGGTTCACAGATTGATGCCGGTTCTGGTAGCGGTGAAAGTTTGACGGACAGCGCGCGGGCTGGGGGAGCCGGCCGGAAATTTGCGGGGCTCGGTCGCGGGGATGGCCATTGCCATCAACCGCACGCCCACGAGGGTCGTTGCAGCGAGCACGCTGAGCCAGCGATGGGCCACGTCGACTTCGAGGTCAGTTTGGCGGAGTTGTCGCATGCTTCGATCGTCGGTTAGCGGCCCGGGTGTGCGCTTGTCTGTGCGCGCCAACGTTGGGTTGCCCTATTGGCGGATATCCGCACCGCACCGACACGGGCAGCGCTAGCGTGCGCAATATGCAACCGACCTGGGTGGGCGCTCAGGGAGAGATGGAGCGACGGCTGTGGTCCACCGTCCTGCAACCGGCGGCCGTTGAACTCGCCAAGCGCGCCGACGAGATCTCCGCTGCAGTCGTGGGCTACATCAGCCAGCGGCTGCCCGATCTACTTGGCAACGCCGAGGCGCTGGAAGCGAACCGGGCCAGCACGGAAGCGAGTATCCGTGACTTCGCTGAAGTGTTGCGGTCCGGCGCCGATCCCCTGCATTCCGCCAGCCTCGGCTCCGCGACCCTGGACTACGCGCTGGACGGTGCCCACCACGGCGTACCGCTGACCGTGCTGCTGCGCAGCTACCGGCTCGGCCACGCCGCCACATCGCAGCATCTCAACGCGATCATGGCCAACCATGTGACCGACGCGGACGAGCTGAACCGGGCGATCGAGTTGTGTTCGGCATGGTTGTTCGCCTATGTGGATGCCGCGCTCTGCCTCATCGACGACGCGTACACCACCGAGCGTGACCGCTGGCTGCGCAGCGCCGCTGCCGGCCAGGCCGAGACGATCGGCGTCATCCTGTCCGGGCAACCGATCGATTTCGAGGTGGCCAGCCGACGGCTGCGCCACGAATTGCAGCGCGTGCACGTCGCCGCCATCGCCTGGCTGGACACCCGTGAGGAGGGGCGCAACACGCTGGCCATGCTCGAAGCAGCGATCCGCGACATCGCCGCGGCGATCGGCAGCCAGCATCCGCTTGTCCAGCCCCTCGGCACATTGTCGGCCGCGGCCTGGATAAGCACCAAAGGCGACGTACCGTCGAGAGTCCTCGACGAGCTGCGGTTCCGGACGGCGAGGGCACCCGGGGTTCGTGTCGCAGTCGGCGAGCCCGCCCGCGGCATTGCAGGATTTCGCGCCAGCCATCTCGAGGCACTCCAAGCGCAACGGATCGCCCGGATGGCTGACCGTGGCGAAGGCAGCATCACCCGTTACAGCGACATCTCGCTGCGCGCACTCGCCACCGCGAACATCGAGCAGGCCCGCGCCTTCGTCGCATGCGAGCTGGGCGCACTGGCGGTCGGCGATGACACCACCCGGCGGCTAGCCGCGACGGTGCGCACCTACCTCGACGAGAACGGCAGCCGTGCCAGAACCGCTAAACGACTCAACATCCACGAGAACACCGTCTCCTACCGGCTCCGGCAGGCCGAGGAAATCTTGGGAAAATCGGTGGACAAGCGCACCCTCGAACTCCGTGTCGCACTCACCCTGGCCGAACTCGTCGACAAGACGCCTGAACCGAATCGATGGACTCCAGGCGACATTCCGGCACGCACGGGGATATGGAACTGAGAGAAACGGAGTGTCGGGTGCCGTCGTGTCTCCGGGGCTAGACCGCCGCGGCCAGCGCCTCCTCGCGGGGGCCTGCGCCGCGAGCACCGTCGATATCTCCGCCGGGTCCGCTAGGTCGTGCAGTGTCAGGGCCGCGTCAATCGCGGGCAGCCCCGCCTGATGAGAGAGTAGCTGCCGCACAGTGATCGAGCCTTGGACGCTTGCGCAAACTCCGGCCAGTAATCAGCCACCTGGGCGTCATACGCAATGAGTCCCCGAGCGACCGCGCCTGCGATCGCAAGCGAGGAAACACCTTTCGTGGTCGAGAGCATTTTGACGAGGGTGTTCTCTTGCCGCGGCACCTTGGTGATGCCATTGCGGTAGCCGCCCCACAGATCGACTACCTTGACGCCATCGCGGTAGACGGCGACAGCTGCCCCAACCTCTTTGCCGCTGAGTATGTTACGGCGAAAAACGTCGGCAACTCTGCCGTACCCCTCGTCGACCTCCCCGGCAATGAGACCGGGTTGCACTATGACCCTGAGAAGCTGGTGCGGTCAGCTCGACGTGAACTTCTCGCGCAGCTCACCTTTAGACGCTCAGGCCACTGCCTCCAGGGTTCGCGCAGCGGAGTATTTGGAATTGGTTTGCGGGTATCCATTGGGGCCGATGCAAAGGCAGTCGTGGTACTCTGATACTCATTTAGTTTCAAAATGCCCGCAGTGGGGGAGGTCCCTGTGCAAATATCCTCGATCGCATTTGCGGCTGAATATTGGCTGGCTCCCGAGCGGTTCTATACACGCACCACAAGACTTGGAGATCGGTTCCTGTTCAACTTGCCGGGCGCCGTCGACGCGTTGTGCGTCACCAATCCGGTCGACGTGAAGAAGGTCTTCACGGCCGGCAACTCGATCCTTCAGCTGACGCCGGCGATGGACCGCTTCACGCCGCACCATGCGATCTTCGGCGAGCACACGTTGATCAGCATGGAAGGTGACGAGCACCTCACCAACAGGCGCTACGCCAGCCCGCCGTTTCACGGAAAGGCGATGAGGTCCTACGAGCAGGCCATGGTGCGCTTGACTGAGAAGGCGCTCGCCACGTGGCCGATGGGCGAGGAGGTCAGCTTTCGCGACCGCTCCGGTCCGATTGCGCTCGACATCGTCGCCGAGGTGATTTTCGGTGTGACCGACAATCGGCGCGCCGAGCGCGTGCGCGTGGGGGCGATTGCTTGGCTCGACACAATCCGTAGCGCGCGGCTTGCCATCCAAACCGCGTGGGCAACCAGCCGCGGCGGCAAGTGGACCGGAAATTACGCCAGGATCACAGACGCGCGCCTCGTCGTCGAGGCCCTGGTGCAGGAGGAGATCGACGAGCGCCGCCGCACCGGAAACGACCGCAGCGACGACGTGCTCGGCATCATGCTCGGCGTCCGCGACGACGAGGGCAATCCGATTCCCGACAAAGCGCTGCGCGAGCAGATAGCGAGCCTGCTGATCGCCGGCTACGAGACCACGAGCCAGGCACTGTCCTGGCTAGGGAACGAGATCACCCGCCAGCCGGAGTTGCTCGAACGCCTGACCGATTCTGCGCAGGGTGACGATCCGGAATGGATCGACGCGACGATTCACGAGGTCCTTCGGATGCACCCGCCCGTTCCCTTCAATGTCCGCTACGTGGTCCAGCCGTTTGCGCTCGACGGCCTCGATGGCCCCGTGCTGGAACCCGGCCGCATCGTCATGCCGTTCACCTACGCCGTGCACCGCCGGCCGGACCTTTACCCCGAGCCCGATCGGTTCCAGCCGGGGCGCTTCATCGGCACACGACCCGGGACCTATGAGTGGATCCCGTTCGGGGGAGGCACCCGCCGTTGCCTGGGTGCTGCCTTCTCGCTGTTCGAGGTCCGCGTGATCTTGCGGACGATCCTTCGTCACGCGCGCTTTCGCGTGGCGGCCACGCCGATCGAGCCGGCGGTGCGCATGAATATCTCGCTTGTCCCGAAGCACGGCGGACGCGTTGTCCTCGACCGCGCTTGACCTGTCATATCGTTGGCCTGTGCCAGAACAGGATTCCGACGAAGCCGGGGAACGGATCGTCGAAGCCGCGCTTGCATGCTTCGCCGAACTTGGGATTCGGCGCACCTCAATGGACGACATTGCCCGCGCGGCAGGAGTCGGGCGCACGACGGTCTTCCGGCGCTTCGACAGCAAGGACCGGCTCGTGCAGATCGTCTTGCTCCGGGTTGTCGGACAGGCGACCAAGCGCGTCCAGGCGGTATTCGAGAGCGCGCGCGACCTTGAGACCGGGCTTACCGAGGCCCTCGTCGCGTCGGTGAAGGAACTACGCGACCACCCCCTGTTCGCGAAGGTGCTGCGGATCGAACCCGAGTCGTTCCTGCGAACGCTCACGACCGACGGCGTGAGCGTGATCGCGGTCGTGCGGGGCTCGATCACCGACTGGCTCGGCGCCAGCGGCGGCGGGCCGCTCAGCGACGAGGACGCCGAGATGGTGGCGGAGGGGATTACCCGACTGGGCATGTCGCTGGTCCTCACACGGGAGGGCCCGATCCCGGTCGACAGCGACGAGGGCTTGCGCGCGTACTTTGCGCGTTACCTCGTTCCCGGCATCGCGCGGCTCGCAGCGTCGTAGAAGCCACAACAAACACTTCGCGTTCCGTCGAAAATAGCGGCACGGCCTCGTCGTTCGCTTTGGACACGCTCGGGCTATGGCCGGCTATGCATCACGTTGGGACGATCACGGAATACTGTTCGCGCAGTAGCCGTTTGAGGATCTTGCCCGTCGGGTTGCGTGGAATGGCCTCGGCGAAGATGACCTTTTTCGGCAACTTGTAGCGCGCGAGTCTTGTTCCGCAGAACTCGACGATTTGTTGCTCGCTGACCTCGCTCTGGTCGGCAACGACTATGGCGCAGGCGATCTCGCCCCACTTCTGATCGGTCAAGCCGATGACCGCCACCTCGCTGACCCCGGGAATGCCGATGATCACGCTCTCGATCTCCGCCGGGTAGATGTTCTCGCCGCCGGAAATGATCATGTCCTTCAGGCGATCCTTGATGTAAAGATAACCCTCATCATCAATTTCGCCGATGTCGCCGGTACGGAACCAGCCGCCATCGAAGGCAGCGCGGGTGGCGTCTGGGCGGTTCCAGTATTCCTTGAGCAGGATGTCGGACTTGATCACGACCTCGCCTTCCCCCCGTTCGCTGATCACGCCGTCGTCACTGCGCACACGAACGTCGGTGAACATGGTGGCCCGTCCGGCCGAGCCGACCTTGCGCAGCGCGTCTTCGCCTAGCAGCAGGGTGCCGCCGCCGCACGATTCGGTGAGTGCATAGCCCTGCACGACCTGTATGTTCTTGGCGGCATACATCTTGATCAGGGCCTCCGGCATGGGCGCGCCGCCGGTGATGAAGTAGCGGAAGTCAGGCGCATTGAGTTCGGCGAACTGGGGCACTTGACGCATGAAGTTGAGGATTGCCGGCACGGCACCACCAATGGAAACTCGCTCATCGACGATCAGTGACCACACCTTCATCGCATCAAATTGCGGCATCGAGATCAGGCTGACCCCGCGCATGGCGCAGAAGATGACCGTCGTCAATGCCGCCACGTGGAACATCGGCAGGGGTAGCAGTACGCGGTCCTGATAGCGCACATCGACCGTCAGGGACCATGCACTTGCCGCCGAGTGCACCGAGTCGTGGGTATGCACCACTCCCTTTGGATGTCCGGTGGTGCCCGACGTGTACATGATGAACAAGTTGTCGGCGCCGCCGTATTCCCCAGCCGGTTCGTTGGCAGCTGCGGCCTTCAAGCGTTCGCCGAGGGAGTCAGTGCTGCCCCCTGCCGGTACCCAGTGGCTGACGGTGCAGGAAGAGCCGGCATCCGCCTTGATGGCGTCAACAACCGTCGCCAACGCTTCACCGTAGATCACTACGTCGCTGCCACTGTCGGACAGAATGAAATCCACCTCAGGAGCGGCAAGGCGTAGGTTGAGGGGGACCGCCACGGCGCCGATCTTGGCCGCGCCATAGAACAGGCAGCAGAACTCGACACTATTGGGCATCAGTAACCCCACGCGGTCACCTTCGCCGATCCCGAGCGAGGTGAGCACGTTGGCGCACCGGTTCGCCAGCGCGTTCATCTCTGTGTAGTTCATCCGCACGTTGGTAGATGGCTCGACGTAGGCCTCGAGCAGCGGCGAAACGGTTGCGCGTTGTCTGAGCATGGAGCCAATATTCTTCATGGGGTTCTCGACTTCGGTGTTGTGTGGCTGACGTTACGATCACGCGAGCTTGGCCGCCCACCTGGCGTTGTGGGACTCGTTGCGCCAGCGTCGATTTGGAGCGCCCGGAATGCCTGTTCAATGAGTTCGGCAAGTCGGAAGGGCTCGTGGACGGCTTCCGGCGCTGCGCCGATGGCGATGCACAGCTCGGTGTTGAAGCTGGCAAAGGTGACGTTGAGTCCGGCGCCGGGCGGCAGGATCGGCAGGCCATGGAACGCGACCAATGGCGCGCCGGCCAAATAAAGTTGCCCGGTCGGCCCCTTCATGTTCGATATCACCAGGTTGGCGCTCGGCACCTTTCCGAACCAAGGCAGGGCATCCGACATGGTTAGGCTGGCAAACAGCAACAGCGTATAGGCCTGGCGCGACGTCGTTTGCATGCCGCGCCCTTTGTCCTTTGCTTTCTTTGTCGAGGCGTGTATCTGCCGCAGGCGCTCGCCGACGCTCGCCTCGGGGGCACCCATTGCGATTAATTCAGCGCTCACCTGGTTACCTCCGCCCCCGCCCGATTCGTCGCGCAGCGACATGGGCATAAAGGCCACCAAGGGTCTGTCGGTAGGAGCCTGGTGTTCGCGGAGGTAGTGATGTAGGGCATCGTCGATGGTGGTCATGACCACATCGTTGACGGAGGTGTCGGTCGCCTTGGCCACGGCCTTTACGTCGGCGAGCGGCAATTCTATGTTTGCGTAGGCACGCGCCGCCGACTTCGCAGTCTTATTGAAGAGGGTATGCCGCGCGGTGAAAGGCAGGGACGCCTTTCGCGGCTTCAAGTTCAGTGATTGCACGCCGAGGTCGAGCACGTCACTACCCAGGCCGACTACATCTCCTGGCAGCTTGGTCAGTCCCCTGAGCATGCTTTGCAGTCGCTGTATTTGGGAAACGCTGGGCCGCGACCGGCGTGGCTTGTCGCCGCTCTCAAGAGCCATCCAGGGAGCGGCCAACGTTTTGTTGCGTGGTGAATCGCTCAGGAAGTTGCGCATTAAGCGCAAACCGCCTTCCCCGTCGATTAGCGCGTGGTGCACTTTGAGCATGACCGCTATACGGCCATTCTCGATACCGTCGATGATGTAGCACTCCCAGAGCGGATGACCACGGTCGAGCAGGCCGGTGTTCAGAAAGGAAACCGTCTCATAAAACTGCTGGATGGAACCCGGCGCCGGTAAGTCAATGTGTCGTACGTGATTCCGCATGTCCGGCTCGACCGTTTCCCACGCCGCGACATCTTTGCCCAGCCATTTGAGCTTGTAGTTAAAGGGTTTGACAGCCTGGCTGTGCCGATAGGCGTCGAACAGGCGCGGCCCGAAAGTGGACTCCTGTCCCTTCGGCTTTTGGAAGATGGTGAAGGCAGCCATGTGAAATGGCCGGTTGGCTCTCTCCAGCAGCAGGAATGACAGATCGGTCGGGCTGATGCGAGTCATGTAGCCATCTCCTTGTGGTGAAATCTGCTGGTGTGGGCGCCGTGGTCGGGACTGACGGTGGGCGAAGTCCGGCCCGCTTGCCCTCGGGCGGATCGAACAACATCAGTGCGCCGGCGTGTCTGCGGTCGACGGAGTGGGGGACCCGGCGGACGTGGCCTGCGCACGGGCGACCGCGAGCAGCTCGTCGAGCGAGGCCCGGAAGCCGCGGACCAACTCCCATGTGTCGGGAACAGCGACGGAGTCGGCAAGGACGCACAGATTGAACTGGTCGCAGTAACTCCAGACGGTCATGTTGAGCGTCGCGCCGTGGGAGATCTGCCCGGTGGAGAACCACCGATCGACGCGCCACCGGCCGAGGTAGCGCGGTTCACGCGGCCCCGGCACGTTGGACACGACCACGTTCTTGAACGTGTCGAAGCGGCCCTTGGTCCGCGCATTGACACGGGCAAGGCTCGAGATGAGGCGTTCGGGCAGGAGCTCGATCACCGCGGCGACGTCGGCGTCCTTGGTCTGGGCGAAGTGCTGCTTCGTGGCCTCGGCGGCGGCGCTGGTCGCGCGCAACCGCTCGAGCGGGTCGGCGATCTCGGCGTGCAGCCAGACGTAGTCGACCGACGAGTAGTTGCCCGGGTGAGCGCGCTCGGCCGCTGGAGTGACCGCGAGCGGCATCGTGGCCACCATCGCTTCGTCGGGAAGTGAGCCCGAACGCTCGAGATAGCGGCGAACGCTACCCGCGACACAGGCCATGAAGACGTCGTTAATCGTGACGCCGAGCGTTTTGTTCACCTCGCGAACGTCGGCGAGCGGGAACGTCTCGCAGGAGAACCGTCGGCTGCGCGACAGCCCGCACTGGAAAGGGCCTGGCGGGGTGGAGCGGTCGAAGGCGGATGGGACGCGCCGCTCGCCGCCTTTAGCGAAATCGCGCTCGATGCGCACCCGATCGCGCACGGCCCGTGCGGTCGGCGCGACCCGGCGGAGCCTGGAGGGCAGGTCTCGTAGCGCCCAACCCAGTCGCTGCCTTGTCGACGGCAGCGGTTGCGGTGCCCATGGGGGCGGCACTACCGCGGCATCGTCAGGCGTGTCGTTGTAGAACGCGGCGAGCATGTCCAGCGCGCCGACGCCGTCGGAGTAGGCATGGTGTAGCAGCGTCACGAGTGCGACGTGGCCGCCTTCGAGGCCCTCGACGACCCAGGTCTGCCACAGCGGCCGGTCGCGATCCATCGGGTGGGCGTAAATCTGCTCGACGAGCTCGCAGAACTCCTCCATCCCGCCGGGAGCGGGACAGACGACCCGGCGTACGTGCGCGTCGAGATTGAATTCGGGGTCCTCGACCCAGATCGGGTGATGCAGGCCAAGCGGCGTGGGCAGGTATCGCAGACGGAAGACCGGAAGCAGGTGGGCGCGCTCTTCGAACATCTGCCGCGCCTTTGGCCACGACCAGCCGTCGGGGTCCGTCGACGGGTCGAGCACGCTGATCTTGAGCGTGTGGTTGTAGGCGCTGCCTCCATCGAGGTACAGCATCAGCGCATCGACGCCGTTGAGTCTTCGCATCACGTTCGGGCCTCCTCGCGCGCTCGCTGGCGCGGTGTCCCCACGGTCAGCGTAGATACCTGCATGGCTTTTGACATTGCTTTTCTCACTCTCTTCAAATGCTCGTCAGTGGACGATCACGCCGCGGATGTTCTTACCGTCTCGCAGGTCTTGGTAGCCCTGGTTCACTTCCTCGAGGGTGTAGGTGCGCGTCACGAGCTCGTCCAGCTTCAGCTGACCGGCGTCGTAGAGCCGCAGCAGCCGCACGATGTCGTACTGCGGATTGGATGAACCGAACAGCGACCCCCTTATCGTCTTCTCGTGCAGCGTCAGGTCGGTTCCGGAGACGTGCACGGTGAGCTTGGCTGGGTCTGCCAATCCAGTGATGACGACCGTGCCGCCCTTGCCGATCACAGCGGTCGCCTCCGAGACAACCTCTTCGTCTACGGTGCCCACCAGGATCAGCGCCGCGTCGGCGCCCTGCCCCCAGGTGAGCTCTTCGACCTTCTTCGCGGCGCTGGCGGCATCTGCGAAGGCATGGGTGGCGCCGAACTTGAGCGCGGTCTCACGCTTGAGTGCTACCGGGTCCACGACCACTACGTACTTACAGCCGGCGGAGATTGCGCCCTGGACCGCGTTGATACCCAGGCCTCCGACGCCGTAGATGACGGCCGTGTCGCCTGCCCGGAGGTTTCCGGCATTGACCGCGGTACCCCAACCGGACGGCACACCGCAGCCGACCAGCACCGCGGTCTCCAGCGGCAGCCATTCGTCCACTTTCACTACCGAGTGTTGCGAGATGGTGGCCCGCTGGGCGAATGTGCCGAGCATGCACATGGCACCGAAATCCATTCCTTTGGAATGGAATCGGAAGCTGCCGTCCGGCATGCAACCTTCTAGGATCGTGGCACCCATATCGCAGAGGTTCTGCCGTCCGGTCGAACAGTAGCGGCACGTCCCGCAGCTTGGGATGAAGCTGCACACGACGTGGTCTCCTGGCCTGACTTTGGTGACGCCGGGACCTAGCTCCTCGATGACTCCAGATCCCTCATGGCCACCCACGATCGGGTACCGCGGTGGCAGGTCGCCGTCGGTGAGGTGCAGGTCCGAATGGCAGAGTCCTGCGGCGGTGTACTTGACTAGCACCTCGCCAGGACCTGGCCCGTCGAGATCTAACTCCATCAGTTCGAACGGCTTGCCGGCCTCAAGCAACACTGCGGCAGTGGTTTTCATTGTGCTGTCCCTTTCCGGAGTGCGGTTACTTCGCCCACGGGAAGAATTTCGCCACGCCCGCTGCAACGATCCGCTGATACGACGAACCCGTGATCCGAGCGAGCACATCGACGGCTTTTGCCTCCCAGCCGACCACGACCCGGGCGTGGCCCTTGGCGACTCCGTTGACGATGGTCTTTGCCGCCATTTCCGGGGAGTGGATGAGCAAATACTTGTCGTAGAACTCCGCTAGGGTCTGAGCGTTTTCCCCCTCGGCGACAGTTGCGTTGCGGGCGACGGCGGTCTTGATGCCGCCGGGATGGACGCATGTCACCTTGACCGGATGCCTGGCGACCAGCATCTCCTGGCGCAGCGCCTCGGTGAAACCGCGCACGGCGAACTTCGCGGCGTTGTAGGCGCTCTGACCGGGCACCGCGATCAGCCCAAACAGGCTGGAGATGTTGACGATGTGCCCGTCACCCGATGCGATCACATGCGGCAGAAAGGCTTTCGTCCCGTTAACGACGCCCCAGAAGTCGACATCCATGATCCGCTCGATGTCCTTGAACTCGGACTTCTCGACGTTACCGTTGTAGGCGATGCCGGCGTTGTTGTAGACCTGGTTGACTGTGCCGAAGTGGGCGACGACGGCGTCGGCGTATGCCAGCACGGCTTCCCGTTCGGCGACATCGAGCCGGTCGGACTTCACGTGCGCGCCGAGTGCTTGGACCTGACGGACGGTTTCGGCGAGTCCGTCGGTATCGATATCGGAAAGCGCAAGTTTTGCTCCCGTGGCCGCGAGATTGAGGGCCAGCGCCCTACCGATGCCGGAGCCGGCTCCGGTGATGACGGCGACTTTTCCTGCGAATGAGCTCATGTGACTGCGGCCTTTCGTTGGGTGTGGAGGTGGTTGCGCAGTTTCGTGCCGAGGTCGGCGATTGCGTCGCCCGCTTCGGGTAGCAGACTGACCTGAAGATGGAAGTCGTGCCACATGTGGTCGAACCGCCGGTGGTCCAGGAGGGTCGTCTTCGAAGCAGCACAGGCAGTTTCGATCTTTTCCGCGTCGGCCGAGATCGGATCGTCACCGGCGGTCTGCATGATGATCGGCGGCAGGCCCGTCATGTCGCCGTACACCGGCGAGATGCCGGGCAACCGCGGATCGAGGGACCCGGCGTAACGCGGCGCCCATTCGGAGCACATGTACGGAAGGATCAGCGGATCGCGCAGCACCGGTCGGATGCCCTCGACATCGATGGCGAGATCGGCCCAGGGGCAAATCAGGCCAAGCGCGGCCGGTGCGGCAATTCCACGATCACGCAGCGCCATGGCCAGCGCCAGCGTTAGCCCGCCGCCTGCCGAATCACCTGCGATAACAGTAGTTTTCGGGTTCAGCCCGTCACGGAGAAGTTGGGTGTAGACATCGACCATTTCCTCGAGGGCGATGGGATACTGCGCATCCGGTGCGCGGGAATAGTCGGGCAACAGCGCCGTCATTCCGGCGGCCGCGGCGAGCTGTGCGGCCAGGCCCCGATAGCCCCGTGCGCTACCCAGGGCATAGGCGCCGCCGTGCAGGTAGATCAGGGTTCCAGTCGGTGCGGCCTGCGGTGGCTGCACCCGATCGACCCGAACACCCGCGATGGCCACGCGCTCGAAGCGAGTGCCCTTGGGTGGGCGGGCTGCGGCTGTGAGCGTCGCGAGCATGATGCGCCGCCCGGCGACGCCCATGCGGGGGGATCCGAACAGCGGCCGCGCGCCTCGCAGGACGGCCCGGATGACACGCTTGTTGACTCTCATGGTGACCTCTTGTCGATGGGATATGTATGGCGGAGCGAGTGCACTCAGGCGACAGCCACGCTGGCAGGTGCCCTGTCGAACCGCACCACACCGTCGTCCACCGGGTCCTCGAGCAGCATCTTCGAGTCTTTCTCGTAGTCCATGAGCACCTTCCACGGTTGCTTGGAGCCTTGCCGCGGGAGCGTGTCCTTCGCGCGCTGCACATAGCCGGAATTCAGCGTGTCGAATATCCCTATGTCCAAACGGGAGTCGTCGACATCCCGGGGTGTGGCCACCGCGTAGCCGTTCTCCTCCATGTGCCGCAACAGACGGCAGAGGTAGGTGGCGGCGATGTCGGACTTCAGGGTCCACGACGCGTTGGTGTATCCGACGATCCAGGCGAGGTTAGGGATGTCCTCGACCAGCACCGCCTTGTAGGTCATCCGGTCGCGCAGCTCCCGCGCTTCACCGTTTACGAAGAGTTCCACGCCGCCGAGCATCTGGACGTTCAGACCGGTCGCGGTGACGATGATGTCGGCTTCGAGTTCCCGCCCGGATTTCAGCAGGACACCGTTCTCGGTGAAGGTGTCGATCTGGTCGGTGACTACCGACGCCTCACCGGATTTCAGCACCTTGAACAGATCGCCATTGGGCACCGCACACAACCGCTCGTCCCACGGCATGTAGTTGGGCGTGAAGTCGCTCATGTCGACGGACGGCCCGACCTGCTTTTCAACCAGCCAGAGTAGAAGCCGGCGCATCTGGGTCGGCCAGCGGCGGCAGGCCTTATACAGCCAACGCTGAACCGCGATGTTCCGCTTGCGCGCTAACCCGTACACCCAATTGTCGGGAAGGAACCGTCCGAGAAACGCCGAGATTTTGTCCAGGGCGGGCAAATTGAAGATGTATGACGGCGAGCGCTGCAGCATGGTGATGTGCTCGACGTCGGGAGCCATCGCCGGGATGAGGGTGACCGCGGTAGCGCCACTACCGATTACGACGACCTTTTTGCCTGTGTAGTCCAGGTCTTCCGGCCAGAACTGGGGGTGGATGCACTGCCCCTTGAACCGCTCGACCCCGGGGAAGGTCGGCAGGTAGCCGGCGTCGTGGTTGTAGTAGCCGGTGCAGCTAATGAGGTAATTGCAGCTGTATGCGCGGGTCTCGCCGGTCGCCTCGTGCGCAGCCGTCACTGTCCAGCGGCTCTCTGGGCTAGACCACTCGGCAGTCAGCACCTTCAACCCGTAGTGGATCTTCTCGTCGATGCCGAACTCGGCAGCGGTATCGGCGATGTACTGCTGAATCGACGGGCCGTCGGCGAGGACTTTGACGTCCATCCACGGACGGAATTTGAAGCCGAAGGTGCACATGTCGGAGTCCGAACGGACGCCGGGATAGCGGAACAGGTCCCAGGTGCCGCCCATCCGCTCGCGCCGCTCCAGCACGGTGACGGTCTTGTGCGGCAGAGCTGCCTGCAGATGGCACGCTGTGCCGATACCTGACAGGCCCGCGCCGATGATCAGGACGTCGAAATGTTGTGCGGTCATGGCTTCCCTTGCGCTTCTCGCCCGCTGTGCTCGCAGGATGTTGTTTAACCAGGATCGCCGATGCCTCGGTCGTAGGTCTTGACACTTTCCGACATACTTTTATCATTTCCCGACACAGGGAGTTGATCCAAATGGGCAGCCTCATCCGCGCCACCAACCTGTGGGGGTATGGCGACCTGATGCGCGAGCTCGGCGCTGACCCGCGGCCTTTTCTGAAGCGCTTCGAGATCCCGCCGGGTATCGAACATCAGGAGGACGCGTTCTTGTCGTTGGACGCATTCGTTCGGATGCTGGATGCCAGCGCCGCCGAGCTCGATTGTCCCGACTTCGGACTTCGCCTGTCGCGCTGGCAGGGCCTGGACATCCTCGGCCCCATCGCGGTGATCGCGCGCAACGCTGCGACCTTGCTCGCCGGGTTGGAGGCGATCGGGCGCTACTTGTACGTCCATTCGCCCGCCTTGACGCTGACTGTTTCACCAAGCACAGCGGGGTCCAACGTCAAGTTCGGCTACGAGGTGACCGATCCGGCAATTCCCTATCCGCTCCAGGGATACGAACTCAGCATGGCCAACGCAGTCCGCATGATCCGCCTGCTGGGCGGGCCGGAGGCGCGAGCCCGCGTTATCTCATTCATGCACG
>Ga0307446_1000247_pt1 | contig 18094 bp, 17 predicted proteins | sample SalMarSW160320MG_FD_202141 | JGI IMG/M metagenome (GOLD analysis project Ga0307446, IMG submission 202141) | Salt marsh sediment microbial communities from the Plum Island Ecosystem LTER, Massachusetts, United States - SW1603-20 | ecosystem: Environmental > Aquatic > Marine > Intertidal zone >... | reverse complement strand
GAAGTAGCGTTGGATCGCCGCAGTGATGGAGCGGATGTCCTCAGCCTGGTTGTTGGTGCGTGGAATTCTGAGCTCGTTGACGTTGACGTCGAAACAGGCGCGGTTGCCGATGCGCACGCAACGGCCGATCCAGATACGCGCACCGACTCGCCGTGCGATCATGGCGGCAATGGGCATGCTCTTGGCGGGATGGCCGAAGAACGGCACTTCGATACCGTTGGCGTCGTAAAGGTCGGAGATGAAGCCGAGCCGGCCGCCTTGGCGCACATAGTCCATGATGAGGCGCGCGGTCTTCTGCGTCTCGTCCTGCCCGGCCGTGCGGCCGCGGCCAAACAAGCCACCGGGATAGAGGGCCTCCCGCTGAGCGCGCAGATAGCGGTCGACATAAGGGTTCTTCACCTGGCGGTAGACGCCCGCCGGCTTCACGCCAGCCAAGGTGACCGGCCACATGCCGATCTCCCAATTGCCCATATGCATGGTGACGATGAGGGCCGGCCCCATCTTGTCCTTGTAGCGGCTGATCCAGTGGCCGTTGGTCACGTGGAGGCGCCCCGGATCCTTCAGGATCTTGTCGATATTCATGGTCTCGACCATGACGCGGCCGAGATTGTCCCACGCCGCGAGCGCGATCCGCTCGCGCTCCTCTGGCGTCTTCTCGGGGAAGGCTCGCTCGAGATTGCTGAGCGCTCGCTTGTGCCGCCGGTTGCGCTTGCCGAGCACGCGCCAAAAGAACGCCGAGATGTCGCATGCCATATCGAGCGGGAAGAGGCGCACGATGCCGATCAGGAAGCGCAAGCCCGCATATTCGAGCCGATAGCGCAGATCGAGGGCGAAAGGCAGGTTGAAGCTGTTGGCCACAGAGGCTTCCTTCTTATGGCTTTTTTGGCTGGCGCAGCCGCTTGAGCAGCCCATCCTCATGGCCAAACTGAGGTGAGGCGTCAAGCGCGCAAGTGGGAACTTTCGGGCGTGGGCCGCATGAGGCTCGGAAGCTCGGCCGCCGGGGCGAGGCCGGCGCGCATGACGAGGCGCCGCAACGGCGCAAACGCGTTCAGCCCGGCGAGAACGAGGCCGCGCGCCGCTTGCACGGGCAACAGGCTCGTGAGCAGCGAACGGTTCAGAAGATCGACGCCCACCGCGCGCGCGCGCACGTCGAAATGGCGGGCGCGGTCGTAAGCGGAGAGCACCGCTTGGCCCCCGGGATCGTGTCCGCGGCGGAGTGCCCCGGCCACGCAATCGGCAAGCGCCGCGGCGTCACGCAAACCCAGGTTGAGCCCTTGCGCTCCGAGCGGGGGCATAATGTGCGCCGCCTCGCCGATAAGCGCGGTGCGATTGGCACCAAGCGTCTTGGCGGTGAGACCTCCGACCGGGAATGCCGCGCGTGGGCCGACATCGGAGATCTTGCCGAGTGTGTCGCCGAGCCGGTCCTGGAGTCTGGCGGCGAACTCGCCGTCGTCCACCGCCATCAACGCATCGATCTCGGTGGCAGTGCCGATCCAAATCAAAGCCGACTGACACGGCTCCGGCATCGGCACCGCGGTGATGGAGCCGCGTTCCTTGTGCAGTTCAGTCGAGATGCCATTGTGAGGACGCGTATGGTGGAAGCTCGTGGCGATGGCGCCTTGGTCGTAGCGCCATTCATCGATCTCGATGCCTGCGGCTTCACGGCACACCGATCGCCGCCCGTCGGCGCCGGCCACGAGCCGGGCCGTGAGCGAGTGCCCCCCGCTCAGCGTCAAATGCGCTTCGCGGTCCGCAAGCGTAATCTGCTCGACGCTCGCCGGAATGATCTTAGGTAAGACGGCCTCCGCACGGGCATAGAGAGCCTCGGTGAGCACCGTGTTGGAGATGTTATAGCCGAATGCGAAAAGTCCGAGCTCGCGCGCCTCGAATGCGATGTCCGGTGAGCGCAGCAAGCTCCGCGACGCATCCACGATGCGGATGACCTTGAGCGGGGCGGCGTACGGCACAAGCTCGTCCCACACATTCAGACGCTTCAAGAAATCTACCGAGCTCGTGAGGAGCGCAGCAGTCCTTGTCTCGGGGCGCGCCGCCTTAGCCTTGGGCGGTGCCGGCCCGATCAGAGTGACGTCGGCCCCCACATGAGCGAGCGCAAGCGCCGCTGCGATCCCCGTAGGGCCTGCGCCAACCACGGCAACGTCACAGGTTTTCACGGCGAGCGGCTCGTTCAACACGCGCATCCCTTGATCGATCTTCGAGAGGGAAATGTCTCTCGCCCCAACGCGATAGGCAACCTGTTTGGCGGCTCAAGCGTGTCTGGAGGCAGCCAGAACAGGCGGAGCCAGTGCCGCAAGACTGGTTGCGACGCCGGGCCCCAACGTGCACGCGAAAAGAACGCGCTATGTTTCACTGAATACAGCGGAACAACATGCCATGAATTTCATCGATGCCAGCTGCCGCAATTCGCTATATCTGAATAGATATAGCGATCAACAGCGGTGGAGGTTCGCCATGACGTCGACAGCCGGCAAGAGCCGCGCAAAGGCGAAGGGAGCAAAGGGGCAGGGCGCCAAGAGGGGGAGCGCCACGCCACGCGCGGAGCGGCCGTTTCCGCGCTTGCGCATCATGGTGAGGCCAGGCCTCGTGCTTGGCCCGGGCAAGGTCGAGTTGCTCGAAGCCATCGATCGGACGGGCTCGATCTCGGCCGCTGGCCGCGAAATGGGGATGTCGTACCGCCGCGCGTGGCTTCTCGTCAGCGCACTCAATGAAATGTTTGGCCGCACCCTCGTGACCACCTCGCCCGGCGGCGCAGGTGGCGGCGGCGCCCAGGTGACGGCGTTCGGCCGCGCCGTGGCGGAGGCCTATCGGCGCGCCGACGAGCGCTCGAACGCGGCCATCCGCGAAGAGTTCGCGCGCATCGGCCACATCATGAATGACGCGTAGGGGACGAATGGCTCGAGCGTCGGGTGGAGATCACAACTGACAACTGCAGGGGGACAATGCAGTGAAATTCACGTCAAGAATTTGGTCGGGAGTCTTGTTGGTGGTGCTTTTGGCCGCAAGCCCTCAGCAACTCTGGGCCGGGGACAAGGGACCGACCGTGTTCGCCGCGGCGAGCCTGAAGAACGCCCTCGATGCGGTCGCGGGCGATTGGGCGCAAAAGACCGGCCACGAGGCCGTGATTTCCTATGCGGCCACGTCGGCGCTCGCGAAGCAGATCGAGCAGGGGGCAGAGGCCGATGTCTTCATCTCCGCCGATCTTGCCTGGATGGACTATGTCGGCGAGCGACATCTGATCGATCCGAAGACCCGCTTCAATCTTCTCGCCAACCAGCTTGTCTTGATCGCGCCAAAGGACTCCGAGATCACCACGACGATCAAACCTGGCTTTGCGTTGGCCGAGCTGCTTGGCGGCGGGCGGCTGGCCATCGCCGGCGTCGATGCGGTGCCCGCCGGCAAGTACGGCAAGGCGGCGCTGCAGAGCCTCGGCGTGTGGGCCCAAGTCAAGGCCAAGCTGGCGCAATCGGAGAATGTCCGGGCAGCGCTGCGCCTGGTTTCCCGCGGCGAGGCTCCCCTCGGGATCGTCTATGCGAGCGATGCCAAGGCTGACCCCAATGTGAGGGTGGTGGGCGTGTTCCCGGAGGACAGCCATCCACCGATCGTCTACCCCGTCGCCAAGCTCGTGCGGTCGGAAGCGCCAGCGACGGACGGCTTTCTCGACTATCTGCGCTCGCCCGAGGCGGCGCCCCGATTCGAGGAAAACGGCTTCACCGTCATCGGGTCTCACTGAGAATCCCCGGGGGACCCAAAAGGGCCCCCGCGCGTCGCCCGGGCCATGCTGCAGGCAGCGGGAACGCCGGATCGCGCCTCGCGAGAATCCAGGGGACGAGCATCAGCGCCGGATTTTCTGTGCGTTCTCCGAGGCCTAGAGTGAAACAAAGACGTCACGAAGGGAGGCCCAGTCCATCTACAATCTCAGCGTGCCGTGGCCGAACAGCAACAGTGGCTCACCAAATCCCCACCGTCGTCCGACTGTCACAAGCGCGTCATTGCCCAGGAAATAGAACCGTATGGGTCGGCCGTGGGGACGCGGCAGAACGATTTACTACAGGAGACAAAGAATTCTCCTAACGAACTGAACGAACTAGCAAAACAGGCAACGTTAACAGAGTGGAGAGGGGTCATGATTGGGGGACTTAAGAAAGCTAGCGTCTATTTGCTCGCTGGCGTGAGTGCGATCGGCATTCTCGCGTCTGGGGGCACCGCAGCGAAAGCGGCGGACACAGCCGCGCTTGAGGCCCAAATGAGGGCCATGCAGGCTCAGATGAGAGAGCTGCAGCGGCAAGTGAACGAGGCAAAGCACGACGCCGCCTCGGCAAAAAGCAGCCATGGCTCGGGCCTCGACCTCAAGGTCAAGTGGAAGGGCGCGCCGGAGCTGTCCAGCACTGACGGCAAGTTCAAGTTCAAGGTCCGCGGCCGTATCATGACGGACTACAATGGTATCAATCAGGATAAGTCCGTCACCGGCGCCGACGACATCAGCGCCGTCGAATTGCGCCGGGCCCGCATCGGCGTCGAAGGTACGGTCTACTACGACTGGAAGTATAAGTTCGAGATGGACTTCGCGGGCAACGGGTCGTCCGTCAAAGACGCCTATGTGGCCTACGCCAACTGGGCGCCCTGGAAGAAGTCGGAGATCCTGCTCGGTCAGTTCCATGTGGCCAACTCCTTGGATGAGATGACCAGCTCGCGCTTCATCACCTTCATGGAGCGGGCCTCCTTCGTCGATGCGTTCATTCATGAACGCCAGATCGGCGCGGGCATTTATGCGGGTGACCACCACTGGTCGGTCCAGACGGGCTACTACGGCGCCGAGACTGGTGATCAGAGCGCTTTCTCCACCGACTACACGACGGCGTCAGTTCGCGGCACTGTCGCACCAATCAACAACGACACCACGGTCGTCCACTTGGGCGCCAGCTATCGTCATCGCGACGCTGGCACAGAGCGCGGTGGCTCGGCGGATCTGTTCCGCTATCGGGCCCACGCTGCGGATCTGCATCTCGCAGACCGCTTTATCAATACGGGCCACCTTGCCGAATCTGATGACCTGTTCGTCCTCGAAGGCGCCTTCGTGTACAAGTCCTTCTCAGTGCAGGGCGAGTACGCGCAGCTCCAGGCGAATCTTCCGGCTTCTGTTGCCAACGTGAATCCCACCTATAATGGCTGGTATGTTGACGCGAGCTACTTCCTGACCGGCGAGATGCGGAACTACAAAGCCGATGCGGGTGAGTTCGGACGGGTCAAGGTGAAGCACCCCGTCTTCGGCGGCAGCGGTGGCTGGGGTGCCTGGCAGATCGCCGGTCGCTACGACAGCCTGGACCTCAGCTCCGACGCGTCGCGAATCTCCGCTTGTACGGAGTGCGGCACGCAGGACACCTGGCTCATCGGCCTGAACTGGTGGCTGACCGATTACACCGCCCTTAAGTTCAACGTGACGCAGTCGCATATCGGCGGTGGCAACAACGCCGCAACCGGTTCGGGTCTGGGCTACAACAAGAATAATGGTGCCGATGTCACCGGCTTTGGCATGCGTGCCCAGGTCGACTGGTAATCACCGAAGTCCAAACGAAAGAACAAAGTCCCCTTTCGCCTGACTACCGCCGCCCTGTCCCGGGCGGCGGCATTTTTTCTGGAAGCGGAGAGACTTGAGTCGGATTACGCCCCGCAGGGCCTATGTCACCGCAAGGGACTGAAAGTAGACACAGTTTTCCTATCTTAACGATGCGTTAACCATGCCGCTGACAGGGTTGTAGCGCTCCAACCGGCCGGCCATGGTGGGGCTGAGACAGAGGACCCATGCGGAGGTCACGTACCAAAGCCGCACTCGCATTCGCGCTAACCCTCGGCGCAGCCGTGCCCGCTGTTGCTTTCCAAGAGATCCCCGTCCCACCGCCTTCGCCCGCACAAGACGCCAAACCCGACGTCACGCCGCCGGCGCTTGCACTCGGGACGCCGCCTTCGGTCAAGGACCGCCCCACAGAAGGCGGAGGCATTCAAATCTTCGGCTATACCCTAATGCCTAAGCTCGATTTCGGTCTGGACTTGCTCTATGGCCAAGACCAGCAGCAATTGGAGCTGCAGCAGAGGCTGATGACATTCGATGCCGACAGCGACGTCACCGTATTGGGAAGGGTCGAGCGCCGGTTCTAGGCCGGTGCTAGCATGCGGAGTCTGCCCATGAGCGGTCGTCTGAGAGCCGCCTCGATCCACATCCTCACGGCCGTCGGCGCCGTGCTCGCGCTTCTTGCGCTGCAAGCCGCCCACCACGCCGACTGGCAAATGATGTTCGTCTGGCTCGGCATCGCGCTCATCGTCGACGCCGTTGACGGACCATTGGCGCGTCTCTTCGACGTCAAGGCCGTTCTGCCGCGCTTCAGTGGCGAGCGGCTCGATCTCATCATCGACTATCTTACCTATGTCGCGATTCCGGCCTTCGTGCTCACTGAGACGAATCTGCTGCCGGAGGCCTTCCAGCTACCCGCGGCGATCGCCATCCTTCTGTCCGGTCTGTTCCATGTCTCCGATGTCAACAGCAAGACGGAGGAGGGGTTCTTCGTCGGCTTCCCGGCCGTCTGGAACATCGTCCTGCTCTATCTGTTTGTGCTCGGCCTGCCGCCCATGGTCGCGCTCGCCGTGGTCGGCGGGCTCGTGCTGCTGACCTTCGTACCCATCCTCTACGTGCACCCGTTCCGCGTGGTCCGGCTGCGTATTCTGACAGGGCTCGTCACGCTCGCCTGGATGGTCGTTTCCGCCATCGCGGTCGCCAATCCGTTCCCGTCGGCGCGATGGGTACAGATTACGCTGCTCGCAGTGGCGGCCTATTTCGCCGCCGTAGGCTTGAGCCGCTCGCTTCGCCGCGCGTGGTGAGGCATCTGGCGATAGACCGGCTTGCGACACTAAGCTAATAGCTCCGGGCTAAACCGAGACGGGTCGGAAAAGGCGCAGTGGAAACCATCATCGACTTCCTCACCGACCCCCATGTCTGGGCCAGCTTCCTAGCCTTGAGCGCGATGGAGATCGTGCTCGGCATCGACAACGTCGTCTTCATCTCGGTCATGGTGTCGAAGATGCCGCCGGGGCAGCAGCTCATGGCGCGGCGGGTAGGGCTATCGCTCGCCCTCGTGTTCCGCGTGATCATGCTGGCCTTCATCGCGTGGTTCATCCACATGACCACGCCGATCTTCAGTGTCGGCGCTTACGCCTTCTCCTGGCGCGATCTTATTCTCCTCGCCGGTGGCCTGTTCCTTCTGGTCAAGGGCACCCGCGAGATCCACGACGACATCGAAGGCGAAGACGAGGAAAACGGCACCAGCCCCCTAGTGCAATCGCTGGCTGCAGCCATCGTTCAGATCGCCATTATCGACCTCGTCTTCTCCGTCGATTCGATCATCACGGCCGTGGGCATGGCAGACCACATCGAGGTCATGATTGCTGCCGTGGCCGTGGCCATCGCCGTCATGTATCTCGCGTCAGGCCCCGTGGCTGCCTTCATCGAGCGCCACCCGACGACCAAGATGCTGGCGCTGTCGTTCCTGTTGCTCATCGGCGCCGCTTTGGTGGCCGACGCCTTCCACTTCCACATTCCGCGCGGCTACATCTACTTCGCCATGGCCTTCTCGGCCGCGGTGGAGGTGATCAACGTGCTGGCGCTGCGCCGCCGCCGGGCGCGGACCCAAAAAGCCAAGAAGAAAGCGGCCGCCAAGGGTTAATGGGGCGTTTCCCAAGTCTCTTAACATTGTCACGCAATCCCCCTTGCTTAGCCCCAAATTGACCAAGTTTGCAGGGCGGTATCCCCCACATGTCAGTTCCAAGACAAAATGGGGAAGCGATGAAGATCGGAGCACTCCTTCTAGCCGCGGGCCTCGTCCTGCCGGCAACCGCAGCCCTCAGCAGCGAGCCGACCAAGCTCGCCGGCGATGAGTTGCGGCAAGCAATCAGCGGCAAGACCGTCTACCTCAATATCTCGGGCTTTGAGCTGCCCATCCAGTATGCCCCGAACGGACGCATGAAGGGCAAGATGGGAACCGTTGCGGCGAGCTTCTCGCGCGGCGACGGCGCTTCGGATTCCGGCAAGTGGTGGGTCGCCGACGATCAGCTCTGCCAGAAGTGGTCGAGCTGGATGAACAGCAAGCAGTATTGCTACAAGCTGACCCGCCAGGGCGCGACCGTGCACTGGGTGCGCAATGACGGCCACTCCGGTACCGCTCGGATCGGGGGCTGAGCCGCAACGGCCACAGTCAAGTCCAAAGAGTCTCGTGAGGGCCGCCCATCCGGGCGGCTCTTTTCGTTTGTGCAACAGGCGAGGGGGCTCAAGCGGACGTCGTCCGCTCGCAGCGCAGAGACTCTTGTGGATGACGAGCTCTGTGCATTACGGTCGCCGCTTACCTTGTGTATAGCTTTCCGTGCGTATGATTTGTCGCGTTGAGCCAGTTGCGTTCGAAGTTGTAGGCGTTGCGTCCCATGTCTGCCGATTTAGAGCATATCGAGCTTCTGCGCCGAGGCCCCAGGCCGTGGAACGAGTGGCGGGCCGAGAACCCATCAATCATTCCCAACCTCGTCAGCATTTCTCTCAGCATCGGCGATCGACAGCTCGGTCCCATCAATGGTGGCCCGATCAATCTGGCCTACGCGCGCTTGCGCGACGCCTTCTTGCGCTTCGCCACGCTGACGAAAGCGAATCTCGAAGGTGCTGACCTCGCCGACGCCGATCTCCGCGATGCGCGGCTCGAGGCCGCAAATCTCGCGGGCGCCGATCTTAGCAATGCGTTTCTCGACCGCGCCGATTTGGCCGGCGCCAATCTCGCCGGCGCCAATCTGTGCGGTGCGAGCCTGGTTGACGTGCGCAATCTCACCAAGGCGCAGCTCCATGAGGCGGAGGGCGATGCCTTCACCGTCTTGCCCGAGCATCTGGAGCGGCCGCTGATCTGGACCGTGGGGCAAGCGGCGGACACGCCTCAGGCCATCGTGCGGCCTGAGCCGCACCGCATCGAGGAGCCGCGCGAAGAGGAACGCCCGCAACAGGGCGAGCGCATCTCCTGGCTCGTAGGCGGTCCACGCGCCACAGGGCGCCCGTCGCAGGCCGACACACCCATTGGCGACCACAGCGCCTAGCCCTCGCGCCGAGCCGTCCGGGTGAGGTGAACCGTGGCCCCTATCGAAGGAACGCTGATCGTGTTTCGTTTCGCCCGCCGCTTCGTCCTGATTGCGTCGCTTGCGAGCTTCGCCGCCTGGCCTGCACAGGCCGCAGATGCGGCGGCGCAGATCAAGGACACGCTGAACCAGTGGATGGCCGACTTCAATGCCGGCCGTGCCGATAGGGTCTGCGGTCTCTTCGCGCCAGACCTGCGCGCCACCTTCCGCGGCCAACCCGAGCGCAATTACGCCGAGCTCTGCGATCTCCTTAAGGGGTCTCTGGCCGACAAGGAGAAGACCTTCTCGTACGGGTTGGACGTCAAAGAGATCAAGGTGTTCGGCGATGTGGCAATCGTCCGCCTCGACTGGACGCTGACCACCAAAGACAAGGACGGCCGCGAAACGACGTCGGTCGAGCCCGGCATGGACGTCTTCCAGAAGCAGGCGGACGGGAATTGGCGGATTATCCGCTACATGGCTTACGAGCGGTAAGTGGCGGATGGGGAGGGATTCGAACCCTCGAGACGCTTGCACGCCTGCCGGTTTTCAAGACCGGTGCCTTCAACCACTCGGCCACCCATCCAGTCTCTGTGCTTGTCTTTGGCGAAACCCGCATCGGAGTTCGCGCATTATCTACTTGATCTTCAACTCTCCCCACGATCCTTCATAGGGACATGAACCGCAAGCTAGACCCGCAAGGGCGCAATGCCATGCGTGCCTACCACATCCCCCTTAAGGGATGGTGGCAGGTCATGAAAGAGGTGGTGAGCAAGGTCGCAAGCGACAATCTCTCCGTGGTCTCGGCCGGCTGCGCCTTCTATGCGCTGTTTGCCATTTTTCCGGCGCTGACCGCCTCGATCTCGCTCTACGGGCTGACCACCGACCCGGAGACCGTCGAGCGGCAATTCAGCATGCTCAAGGCCGTGCTGCCGCCCCAAGGCTATGAGATCGTCATCGACCAGATCCGTAGGATTGCCGAGACGTCGGGGCAGACTCTCGGCTGGAGCTTCGGCGTCAGCCTGGCTATCGCGCTGTGGAGTGCCAATCTCGGCACCCAAGCCATGTTCTCCGCCCTAAACATCGCCTATGGCGAGCCGGAGCGGCGGAGCGTCTTGCGCTTCTACCTCAGCGCCATTGGCTACACCATCATCGGCATTCTCGGCGGCGCGGCCATGCTGTTCGCTATCGTCAATGTACCTGTCCTATTTGCGGATTCCGGTCATCCCCAAGCCTTCGAGACGATCACCAAGACAGTGCGCTGGCCGGCCTTCGCGCTGCTGACATTGTTCATGCTTGCGCTGATCTACCGTTTCGGACCGAGCCGGGCCAGTCCGCAATGGCGCTGGGTGAGCGTGGGCTCGGTTTTCGCCACCTCGGTGTGGCTGCTCGCGTCCGTGGGTTTTTCCTACTACGTCTCCAACTTCGCCAACTACGACCGCATGTACGGCTCACTCGGTGCGGTGATCGTCTTGTTGTTCTGGCTCTATATCTCCTTCTACATTGTTCTGCTCGGCGCGGAGATCAACGCCGCGCTCGAACGGCGCATCGGGCAAGTGACGACGCCTAAAGCAGGAGCGCGTGAAGGGACGGAAGAGGAGTGACGTTTTGAGCGCTAGGCCTGGTCCGGCGCGCGTCTAAGCCATCGCCGCCGCAACAGCCCGACACCGAGCACGACGATCGCGCCGATCATCGCGCCAACCTTCCACACAGTATGGGCCATTGCCGGATCGACGTGCGCCATAATGAACGGGTCCTTGGCGATGATCTCGCCGGCAATCCAACCAAGCAAGGCTGCGCCGGCCCAGACGATGATGGGAAAGCGCTCCAGAAGCGCCATGACGATCGCTGCGCCTGCCATAATTAGCGGGATGCTGACAGCAAGCCCGAACATCAGGAGTGTGTAGCTGCCGCGGGACGCCATGGCGATGGCAATGACATTGTCGAGACTCATCACCGCGTCGGCGATGGCGATAATCTTGACTGCGTGCCAGAGGCTGTTCACCGGCTGGATATTGTCGGGACCGTTGTTCTCCTCCCCGCCGAGAAGCTTGATGGCGATCCATATGAGAAGCATGCCACCGAGCAGCTTCACATAGGGCATGGTCATAAGCGTCGTCACCGCGCCGGTGAACACGACGCGCAAGCCGATGGCGACGAGCGTTCCAAGAGCGATGCCCCAGGCACGTTGCCGGGCTGGGAGCTTGCGGCAGGCGAGCGCAATGACGACAGCGTTGTCACCTGACAACAGGAGGTCGATCCAAATGATCTGTAATACGGCGAGCCAAAAGCCCGGTTCGTCGACCGTCATGCCGCTGCGTTTTCCCCCTGCTACATGCTCACTCGGACCGGTCTCCTCGATCCGGCCTAAGTCCTTACCCTTTGCTGTGAAAAACGGCAAAGGCAAGACGAGATATATGCTCTCCTGAGCCATTTTGAAGGTAAGGGAAAGGAGTTAGTTCTCTCATCTCGCGGGCCGATCTGCGAGGACAAGTCCTCGCATATCGCTTATTCTTTCCCGCGTCAGTCCGACGAATCAGGCCCGCGCGCCCTTTCACGGGGGAGGAAGCTTTGCCATCCATGGATCCAGTTCTACTCAACCCACTGATCGCGCTCATCGCTGGAATTCTCATCTTGCTGATGCCGCGCATCTTGAACTATGTCGTCGCGATTTACCTCATCGCCATCGGCATTATCGGGCTTGCGCAACACTTCCATTAGTCCGCTGACGTCATATTGCTGAGACTCCAGAACTGCGGCGCCCGCTGCGCTTGCCTGACATGACGCTGGACCCGACATCGGAAAGAGTGGCCTAGAACCGCGACTTCCGATGTCCTATAGTTCGGCGTCGCCCTCGTTAACCAAGGGAGCGATTGTCCGTCGAAGCGCGGGAATCCAATTCTCCCGGGCATCCGAGGCGCATGGCCACGGAATGAGGCCCCGGGTTTTAGGGCCACACGGGCCAAAGAACCAAATGGCCTTACCGGCTTTCACGACCGTGCAGCACTAAGACTCTGCCAAGACGGGGTTATCAAGGGTGTATAGAGGTTGGGCAATCAAGCCAGGTGGCGCCACGTCATGAAGCGTGAGAATTCCTTGTTGGGATTCCGGCCGAGACCGTTGCTCGCTCTCGTTGCGCTCTTGGCCGTTGTCATGACTGTCGCAGCGCATGCCGATCCGGATGCGGCCGCACACACCAACGCCGCTGCCCAACAGGGTCCTCAGACTGCGAACGAGAGCAAAGACCAGACGGACTATGTGTGGTTGGCAAGTCGGGGTGAGTCCAGCCTCCAGCTCCGCGGCGCGGTCCCTTCGAAAGAGGACCGTCGGACCTTGCTGGGCATGGTGAAAGCACACTTTCCGGACCTTCAGGTCGAGGACCGCATGAAGGTCGTCAAAGGCGGTCCGCCGAAGGAAGAGTGGCTCGGCGCGGTGAGCTTCGGCTTGCAGCAACTCTCCCATCTCAAACGTGGCTCAGTGCGGCTTTCCGGTGCCGCGTTGCGGGTCGTCGGCGATGCCAGCACTCCCGATGACTACTCCGAGGTAAAGAAAGCGCTGACCGGGCCACTGCCGAGCGGTCTCACCCTCAAGGGCACGAACGTGCGGCCCCCCCTTGCAGACCCGTTTGTGTTCACCGCCGATCTCGGCGCTAACGCGTTGAGCCTGTCGGGCAGCGTGCCGAGCGAGGATGCGCGTAAGCAGCTGCGTGAGCTGTCGCGGCAGTTATTTGAAAAGCCGGGGCTCGACGACCGGCTCGAGGTTGCCTCCGGGGCACCGAAGGGTTGGGACGAGGCGGTGACCGCAGCGTTGCGGGCGCTGAGCCGACTGGAGTCGGGAAAGGTCGCCTTATCCGGTCTCGCCGTAACGATCGAGGGGGTCGCACCCGATAAAGGGACCGCCGTCGCCGTATCCTATCAATTGCGGCGTGACTTGCCGAAGCTGTTCTCCACATCGGAAAGCATCAAGTGGAAGGAAGCGAGCGCCGCGACCGATATCGCCGCGCAAGTCCTGCCACGTATCAAAGAATATGCGCGGACCAACGGCAGCTGGCCGAAGGGTGAGTTGCCGCCGCTGATGCCGCTGGTCGACGCGCAATAGGGCGCACGCACCTCGGAAAAGCTAATCGTTCACGGCGAAGAAGGCGCCAATCGCCTCGACCGGCTCTTGTTCCTGCAAGACCGGCGGGTGGCCCTGCTCGGGCACAGTCATCGCCCGCAAGTTGGGATGGCGCTCGACCATTGCTTCGAGCGTTTCAACGCTCAGCACGTCTGAATGCTCGCCTCTCAGCACGAAAGCGGGAACTTGTCCGAGCGCCACAAACTGGGGCCAGAGGTCAGGTACCGGCCGGCTCAGGTCCACAGTACCGATGGCACGGCCGAGTTTGCGGTCATAGGACAGGACCAGCCGCCCTCTACGCTCTTCGAACACACCGCGTGCCATCTGATCCCATTGGGTGTCGGTGAAGTCCGGGAAGCCGCGGCCATTGATCTCGCGCATGATCTGCACTGCGTCCGCCCAAGTCCTAGGCACCGGCATGCGCCCCACATAGCTGACGATGCGGGCAAGGCCACGTGTCTCGATCACCGGTCCAATGTCGTTGAGAACGACGGCGCCAATGGCCGTCGGCCTAAGCGCGGCCATCATCATGGCAATGATCCCGCCACGCGACGTCCCCACAATGCCCACACGATGCAGCCCCTGCACGGTGAGGAAGTCGAGCGTGTCGAGAAGCTCGATATAAGGCACGTAGTTGCGCCAGTTCGGGTCATGCTGGGATCGCCCGCGGCCACGATAGTCCAGGCAATAGACGTTGCGGGGCTTCTCCGGGTGGGTGGAGAGATAGGTGGCGAGCGTGTGGAAATCCCGGGCGTTGCGGGTCAGGCCCGCCAAGCAGATCACGCTCCGGAATCTCTCGTCCGGGGCCGGGTAGTGACGGACGTAGAGTCTAAGGTCGTCGAACGACTCATAGAAAATGTCTCGCCACGGCTCGCCATTAAGCTCTGGCATCGTCACGGAAGCAACCTAGGGAGCGAATTCGATCGGCCGGCGCAGGTCGGGCGCCCGCCGTAGCAGTGTTCAGCAAACTTGATGGGGGAACAACCCTCGAAGAGTCAACTGGCAAGTGGGCGTCACGCTCAGGGCGCCGCCGCCGCCGGCACTGTGGCGATGGAGGCCGTCTCCGAAGGGGGAACCCGGCGGCCGCGATTGAGGTCTTGCACGAGGTGGAGCGCACCCTTGGGCCCGGCTAGCCGGGAGCGATAAAGCTGCAACGTCTCCATGATCTTGATGACATAGCGGCGCGTCTCGGTGAAGGGGATGCGCTCGATCCAGTCGACGGGATCGACGTCAGGGTCGCGCGGATCGCCAAAGATCTCCATCCACTCTTTCACGCGGCCCGGACCGGCATTGTAGGCGGCGAGCGCCAAGAAATAGGAGCCGTCATAGCTGTCGATCAGGTCGTTCAGGAAGGCCTCGCCGAGCTGCGTGTTGTAGGCCGCTGTGGTGAGTCGGGACTTCGAGTATTGGACCTTGTAACGCCGGGCGATACCTCGCGCCGTGGCGGGCATCAATTGCATCAGCCCGCTCGCACCCACCGGGCTCTTGGCCGCGGCATTGAACTCGCTCTCCTGACGGCACAGCGCATGGACGAGCGCCGGGTCTACGCGCTCGTCGAGCAGGCTCTTGTAAGACGGTATAACCCCGATGGGCAGCGCGTAGTCGCCGAGCGGGAGATCCCGGTTGAAAGCAATCTTGGATAGCCTGAGCGCGATCTGATCCTTGTCCATGGCCTTGGCCAGCTCGGCGAGCAGCACCACCTCGGCCGCGTTATCCAGCGTGCGCGACAGAGCCAGGAAGAATTGCGGCGTGACCCATTCGAGCTTGGCAGCGCGTGCGACGCCAATGGCACGCACCGCATCGCGCGCCATGAAGCGGTCGATATCGGCTTTTGTTGGTACCGGCGTGGGCGTCACTTCGAGCCGGGCCGGCCGTGGATCAAGCGCCTGCCGCCCGAGCTGGCCGAAGAAGTATTGCGGGTATTTGGCGGCGCCATGGAAATGGATGACGGCAGAGCCACGATCGCCGAGTGCGAGCGCGGTCCGCCCGAGCCAATATTCGCCGAGCGCGATGTTCCGGGAGTCCGTCGCCGCCTTTCGCAAAGCGAGGAAATGACGCAATGCCGTCGTAGGCTCATTCAAATAGCGCAGCGCCACCCAGCCGGCCAGGAACTCCGCCTCGATATAAGAGTCGCCAGAGGTGAGGCCGTGCTTAGCGGCGATCTCGTAAGCGGTGCGGGGATGTCCGTCATTAAGAGCGGCGCGCACATTGACCCGCCGTTCGATCCACCATTCGTTGAGGTCAAGTAGGACGTTGGGCTCCAACGGCGCGTCGAGCAGGAGTTTCCATGCGCGCAATCTCTGGTCTTTGTCCTTGGTGCGGCGCAGCCATTGGATGTTGTTGAAGCGCAACCCCACGTCGTCTTCGACGGCGTCGTCGGGTAAGGCTTTGAGCAGCTTCCCGGCATTATTGCGCCGCTTGATGACGGCGATGCGAGCCTCCACCTTCTTCTGCTCTTCTTTCGGCAGGAGCTTGGCTACCCGCATGGCCGCCGCGGTCTCCGATGGGTCGTCGGGATAGAGCAGCTTATCGATGCGCGCCTCGTGGTTCTCCGCCGTGAGCATGTTGCCGAACTTGGCGAGGATCTTCTTCTCGACGTCTTCGTTGAGCCGGTGGTCGCGCCAGGCGGAAACAATCAGATCCTTGGCCGCCGCCACGTTGCCTTCCTTCAGGTAAACGCTCGCCAGCGCCGCCTTGCCGGCGCCGGTCTGCGGGGCCGAGCCGCCAAAGAAAACCTTGATCTCATCCGGCGACGCGTCGGTCAGGAACAACGACGTCTCTGCCTTCTCGCGTAGGTCATCCTGGCCGGGCCAGTTGGGATGGTTGGCGCGAAACTGCTCAATCGCCTCGGCGTCCAGCACCGTGCTCTTATTGTGCTTGTAGCGGTACCACTGCGCGAAGGCGCGCACCGCAGGGTCGGAGATTTTGGCTAGCGTCTGGTCAACGGTGCCCTTGTTGCGCATGACGAAGCGAAGGCGGCTCTCGTCATCAGCGCTGATGTTGTAGTCGAGAAGCGGTTTCAGGGCGGCGACATAGTCCATCGCCGGCTTTGGTGCAGGAGGAAAGGTCGGAGGCACCCGGTTCGGATTGATGTCAGGAGGCGGGACGTCCACAAGCTCGGGCGAGGGGACTTGGGTGTCGGCATCGGCCTCCTCAACGGGCTCGGCTGCCTTCTCGGGATTACGCGGGGGTGCAGGAACGGCCGCTATCGTCGTCGTGTTCTTATCGGCAGCCTCATCCACGGGAGCAGGCGCAGCCTCAGCCTCAGGTGCCGAGGTGGTCTGCGCGGTAGCCGACGCCTCCTCGGGTGAAGCGGGAGCGGCGTCCGGCGCCCCAGGCTTTGCCTCTGGCGCAGCCGTCGTTTGCGCGATCACAGGGCGCGCAGGGTTACGGTCAGGAAGCGGAATAGGCTCCGATTTCGCCGCAGCTACGCCGGGCGCGACGCATGTCAACGCAACGAGAACAGGTAAAGTGTGCGCGCAAAAGCGTTTCATCTCGTCGATCGGTACCGGTTACGACCTGCGTCTAAGCGGTCAGGACGTCCCCCGACCGGGGAGCCGCGACGATAAAGGTCACGATAGTGTACCCAAATTGAACACTGTCTGAAAGATTCCGGCGGAAAAATGACTGGGGCAGCGTTGTCCAGGGTTAGAGGAGCGGTTAGAAGAGCCATGTAAGCCGCTCGCCGGCATCGTACTTTCCTCAGTAGAGACTCGAGGAGCGGTACGCCAGCTTATCCCTAACGTGAAAGGCCAGGCACAAGAACGCCCCTCGGCTTGCCGCCTCAACCCCGAGCCCCTATTGTCCGCCCGACTTTCCGTCGGGACCCTGCAGAATCGCATCGCTCTAGGAGCTTTCGCTTTGTCTATGCCGCCGTTTCAAGGCTCGATCACGGCCCTCATCACGCCCCTCAAGGATGGCTCGCTCGACGAGACCGCTTTCCGCAAGCTTGTGGAGTGGCAGATCGATCAGGGCACGCACGGCCTCGTGCCGTGCGGCACGACCGGGGAGTCGCCGACCCTGAATCACGACGAGCACCGCCGGGTCATCGAGCTGTGCATCGAGCAGGCAGCCGGCCGCGTGCCTGTAATCGCCGGAACGGGTTCCAATTCAACGGCTGAGGCTATTGCGCTGACGCGTCACGCGAAGGTCGCCGGTGCCGACGGTGCGCTCGTGGTGACGCCCTACTACAACAAGCCGACGCAAGAGGGGCTCTATCTCCACTACAAAGCGATCAACGACGCCGCCGACATTCCGATCGTCATCTACAACATCCCGGGCCGCAGCGTCATCGACATGTCGGTCGACACCATGGCACGGCTGTTCGAGCTCAAGAACATCATCGGCGTCAAGGACGCGACCGCCAACATGGCGCGGGTGAGCCAGCAGCGCGCGGCGATGGGCCACGAATTCATCCAGCTCTCCGGCGAGGACGCCACCGCGCTCGGCTTCATGGCCCATGGCGGCGTTGGCTGCATCTCGGTGACCGCTAATGTGGCGCCGGCGCTCTGCTCGGAGTTCCAGCTCGCCTGCCTTGGTGGAAACTTCAAGCGGGCGCTGGAGATCCAGGACCGTCTGATGCCGCTGCATGAAGCATTGTTTGTCGAGGCCAATCCGGGCCCGGTCAAGTACGCGGCCGAGAAGCTTGGCATCTGCTCGGGTGAGACGCGCCTGCCGCTTGCGCCGATCTCGGCGGCCTCGCGCAAGCGCGTGGATGAGGCGATCGCCGCCGTGGACCTCGCGTCCGCCTAGCTTTGCGAAGGGTCATGTCATGGCGCCGAAGCGCGAGAGCGGGAAGCTCGTCGCCGAGAATCGTAAAGCCCGCTTC
>Ga0307446_1000246_pt1 | contig 18098 bp, 17 predicted proteins | sample SalMarSW160320MG_FD_202141 | JGI IMG/M metagenome (GOLD analysis project Ga0307446, IMG submission 202141) | Salt marsh sediment microbial communities from the Plum Island Ecosystem LTER, Massachusetts, United States - SW1603-20 | ecosystem: Environmental > Aquatic > Marine > Intertidal zone >... | reverse complement strand
CGACGGTACTGCGGATTTTGCTGGAGACAGGCGGGTTCGACGAGGGCGCCGGTAAGTCGCTGCGGTCGATCATTTATGCGGGCGAACCCTTTGCGCCGGAGCCGCTGGCGCGGCTGATGCGAGCCCTCCCAAATGCGACTGTCTTCAATTTCTTCGGCCCGACAGAAACGAATGTGTGTCTCGCCCACCGGTTCACGGGCCCGCCGGATCCGGAGCACGAAATTCCCATTGGCCGCCCGGCCTCCCGTGCGACCATCAAGTTGGTCAATGACGCGGGCGAAGAGGTCGCTAAGGGCGATATCGGCCAGATCCAGGTCGACGGTCCGACCGTGATGAAAGGCTACCTGAAGGCGGACGGCTTCGTTCCTGCCGAACGGCCTTATCTGACGGGCGACTTCGCGCAACGGGGAGCGGACGATGCATATTATTTTCGCGGGCGCCGCGATCAGCAGGTGAAGGTGCGCGGTCTTCGCGTCGAATTGGGCTCGGTAGAAAACGCGCTGCTCCATGCAGACGGCGTCAAGGAGGCCGTTGCATTCGTAGCCGGAAACGATTTAGTGGCCTTCGTCGGCGGCGATCTCGCGCTGGACACACAGATGTTGAGGAAGATATGTGCGAAATCTCTGTCTTCGGGCGCTGTTCCGCACAAGGTTGTTGCCTTGGCGCGGCTGCCGCGGCTCAGCAACGGCAAGCTGGATCTGGCTCAGTTGAAGACCATGGCAACTGAGTGAGGTTAGCACCAATTACGGGCTGATCCTGTTGAGGTACCGTCGGTTGGTCGGATTCACTATTGCGGAGATATCAGACGTTATGAGCGATGAAATACAGGCAAAAATTCTCGAATTCGTCCGCTCGCTCGGCGACGGGAATCAATCTGTAGAAGTCGACACGGATTTGATTGCAACGGGATCGCTCGATTCGTTGTCGGTGATGGAGCTGGTCGCATTTCTCACTGACGAGTTCGATGTCAAGATTGCCGCCGCCGACATTACACCAGCCAATTTGCGCAGCGTGGCGACCCTGACGGCCTTGGTCGAGGCGCGCTCGACGTGACCGCGGCTGCGACAGAGGAACTTGCGATTGCGCCACTGAGCATTGAGCCGGACGAGATCGCGCGATTCATTGCCAAAGTCTACGACCTGCATCCGCATGGCAAATCCTTCGTTCCGCGGTGGAGCGGTGCGTTCCTGAAGCACATCATTTTCGATGATCCTAAGTTCACGCCTGACCATGCCTTGGGTGCCTATATGGGAGATCAGCTTGTCGGGCTGATCATGGCGCAGCCCTACGCTGTTCACATAGATGACAGACAAGTGGAGGGCGCATTCGGGTCCTGGTTGGCCGTCACGCCGGAAGGGGCGGGCCAGTTTGCTGCAATCAAGCTGCTTCATGAGTTGAGGGCTCGCCTCGCGGCTCAGGGCGCGGAATTCTTGGTCGGTGTCGCCTACCGCTCCGGTCCTGGTGTCGGTCTCGACTTTTGGGAGGGCTATGCACGCGCCTTTCCCAAGGACATCTCCCCGGGGCGCGCTCTCATATATTGGGCCCGTGTTCTGGACGGGGGTATGTTTGCCGCCGCGGTCAAGGACCCCTTACTCAAGCTGGGCGGCTTTGCATCGCGATTGCTTCCAGTGTCGAAGCCAAGCGCCACCGCAGACATTCGTGAGTTTGCCAGCGGCGATCTTGAGCGCTGCCAAGAGCTCCTGGCGGAAGCGCCGGCGCAAATACGGACCGCACCAACTTTGTGGGAATTGCAATCCGCCCCGAGCTTGGACGTGGGGCCGCAGACGCTTGTCTTGGACCGAGGAGCAGGGGCCGAAGCGGTGTCCATGTTTCATGTACTCCCGATGTCGGACGCAGCACCGTTGCGCGTCGGCCTGGTTGAGCACTTGGTCAGCGCAGGGAGCAGCCGAGACCGGCAGCGCCTCCTGGCGGCTACGCTTTGGCGTTTGAAGCAAAGCGGCGCGTGCCTCGCTTTGCTGCCCCAAAAGCCTTACATCGGCTTTTCCGAGATGCTGCTGGCGGGGTTTGTGCCGTATGACGGGCACTTCAAGACCTTTATGATGCCCCTAAACGACGATGTCCCGCCCCATATGCCGGCTAGCTACGACCTGCTGGTTCGCTAGTATAGAGTTATGCTAAGAGACCGAGGCGGGCGTATGGGTTCCGATCCGCACGGGAAGAACTGGTTCCTCATATGACGCCAGGGTTCGGCCTCGAAAAGCTCGGTTTACTTGCGCTTCGCTTTCCACGTTGGACGCTGCTGGTCATTGCCGTAGTCACCGTGGCTCTCGGCTATTACGCGAGCAAGATCCAGTTCTCCAGTGACGTCCGCGAGATCTTCCGCTCGGAGAGCCCCGACTTCGTCAACCTTACGAAGGTCGAAGACCAGTACCCCGAGAGCGTAGGGCAGGTCCTGCTCTTGGTGCAGGCAGACGATCTTCTCTCGCGCGAGAATCTCGAGCGCTTGCGGGACCTGCACCTGCAACTTGGCTTCGTCGACGGCGTCCAAGACGTCTTGTCGATGTTCTCCGCCCGTCACCCTCCCGACGCATCGGGCCGGAGCGACCCCATATTTCCCGCCGAGCTGAGAGCCGACGACCTTCCTAAAATACGCGAGGCGGTGCTGCATAATCCGCTTGTTGAGGGAACGCTGCTTTCCAAGGATGGAAAGACAGGTCTCTTCATCATTGGCATCGAGCCGCAGCCAGACATAAAAGATCTTCGGCACCTGACCGCCGAGCTGAACGGCGTTGTACACACCGTGCTTGCCGGTTCCGACATTCACGTTCGGCCCACTGGCGTCGCCTACCTGCGCCTGGAGATCGTGTCCTCGCTGATCCGAGATCAGCGAACTTTCATTACCGTCGGATTCGTCATTTCCTTTGTCGTGAGCTGGCTGTTTTTCCGCAGCATTGTCTACGCCATTCTCGGCGCCATACCGGCTGTCGTCGCCGTCATATGGCTGGTGGGGACGACAGAGCTGCGGGGACAGCAGGTCAATGTCTTGACCGGTGTGGTGCCGGCCCTTGTGATCGTGCTTGTCGTCGCAAGTGCCTTGCATTTGTTGTTCGGGGTGAGGCGCAATCTGGCGAATGGTGAAGAGCTTCGCGATGCCATCGCATCTTCGGTTGCCGAAATAGGGCCCGCTTGCGTTCTTGCGTCCGTCACGACCGCGATCGCGCTTTTGACTCTCATGCTCGTGCCGCATGATCTGGTTGCGGGCTTTGGTCTCACCGCGGCGATCGGGACGGCTATCGCCTTTCTCGCAACGATCACGGTTCTACCGGCAGCGGCTTATTTGGTTCTTGGCCTTACCGGCTCGAAGCCAGCCTCGGACCGCAACATCAATCTCGTCTTCGATACGGCGAGCCGCGCTTGCGCGCGATTGAGCAGCATCACCTTGAGCAGACCGGGCACGATCCTGGCAGGCGGCCTTCTGCTGGCCGCGGGTGCCGGCACGCTCTACGCATTGGTCAGTCCCAGCTATCAGTACCGCGAGTATCTGCCCGAAGACAGCGTGGCCCGCGCCGCCATGAGCACTATTGATAAACGGCTTGGCGGCACGGAGAGGATGCTCGTCCTTATTCAGTGGCCGCCGGATCATAAGATGGAGACGACCGAGACTCTTGAGGTGGTCGAGAAGGTGCACAAGGCTTTGGAGTCGCTGCCGCTGATTACCAGCGTGACATCCTTGTACGGCGTCCAGAAGTGGGCGACCGAGGGCGGGCTTGAGAAGGACAAGGTGTTCAGTCTCTTGAGCGATGCCGATTCGCCGCTCATGGCGCGCATCATGTCCCTGGACCACAAATCCGCTCTGGTGACCGGCTACTTCCCCGGCATTGATGCCGCCAAGCTTCTGCCGATCGTGGATGACCTGGAGAGCAAGCTGGCGGACATACGCGCGTCCTATCCAAATGTCGACTTCGTCGTGACGGGAACCGCAGTGGTCTCCGCCCGGGCCAGCCACGAGATGATCGCGCAAATCAACCTGAGCCTTCTCGCAGCCATAGTCTTTAACATCATGCTGATCGGGTTTGTCTTCCGGTCGGCGCGCGCTGGGTTCTACAGCATCCTGCCCAATCTTCTGCCCATCGCGGTGGCCGGCGCGGTGCTCTATCTCACCGGCGTGGGACTGCAATTCACTACCGTGGTCGCGTTCACTATCGGCTTCGGCATAGCCGTCGACAGCACCATTCACATCCTCAACTACTACGACCACCTTCGTTCGAAGGGCGAAGCTGTCAAACCTGCTTTGGCAGAGACGATCACGACCATAGGACCGATTATTGTGGTGAGCACGGCGGTGCTGATTGCCGGCTTCGCGGCTACTCTCCTGAGCGAGCTGCCGAATCTACGCATGTTTGGGATGGTCACGATCGTCCTGTTGGTGACGGCGTTCTTCGGCGACCTCCTTATTCTTCCGGCCACAATTGCATTCGTGGAGGGGCGCCGCGCGAGTCGAGACCGGGATGACAAGCTCGATCCCGAAGCTGAACGGGACGGAGCGCGCTGACCTCGTCACGACGAATATGGGCGAAAACGCCGGGTATTCAGGCCCTTGTCAGCGGTCTGGAGACGGTTCAAGGGGCCCGAGGATCGGTCTATACTCGTCTCAGCAGAGCGAGCCTAGGGCAACCTATGGCCCCGGCAAGCAAACTTGGGAGATTCACATGAAGACGTCGCTCCGGCTTTTGGCGTTAGTTGCACTCGCCCTTCTCGTTTCACTTGAGGCCTTCGCCGCCTCACCGCTGAGTGGCACTTGGAGCGGCAGCGGCGTGGTCGTTCCAGACGATGGCCAAAAGGAGAAGGTGCTGTGCCGCATCAGCTATAGCCAACAGAGTTCTACGATTTATGGTGTCGATGTGAAATGCACATCGACGTCCTCGAAACAAATTCGGCAGGCCGGACAATTGCGGCAGATTAGTGCCACGCAATTTGTTGGACGCTTCAGTAGTACAAAACACAAGGTCGCTGGTCAGGTCACTGTCACCCTCAAGGGCTCATCAGTGCAAACGGTAACGTTCGACAGCAACAGAGGTCAGGCAAGCGTGACCCTGAAGAAGCTCTGAGCTTCGTTATTGCGGCTCTACGAAGCGGACGGCCTTCTCGTAGATCAACAGCGCCACGCAGCCGCCGACGCTGCCGGGGGAATGACGCGTGCCGGGCGGGTGAATGACGAAGCTGCCGGCGGGATAGGAGCCGGCCTCGTCATATTGGTCGCCCTCCAGCACGAGCAGGTGTTCATAGCCGACATGCTCGTGCTCGGCGACACGGGCGCCGGGCTCGTAGCGCAGCAGCACGGCGCGAGCGCCGCCGTCAGGCTCCTGGTAGAACCAATGGGCGGTCACGCCTGGACGGAAAGGCTGCCAATCACTCTCGCGCAGACCGCGCACATAGTCCTGAAGGTTGGGGATTGTCAGCGGTGTGGGGAGCGCAAGCATGGTCCGTCTCCGTCACTCGCCCGGATGGCCATGTGCGGGCCGCACCGAGGCACGGGGTTTGGCGGCGGGTATCGGCTTGGGCCCCGGCGCCGTCTCGACGTCGAACCACTTGTCCTCGATCCAGCCCAAGCCGAGCATGAGCCAGGTGGTGAACACGAACGGCGCGGAGAGCGTCTGCACGCCCAGATCGGCGATCGCCGGGATCATCATAGTGGCGACGAGGGCCCCCAGGATCGAAAGCCTGAGCTTGCCGCCACAGACTACGAACACAGACACCGCCGTCAGGACACCGTTGAATCCGTAAAGCCCAAGATCGGCGCTTCCCGGGTCGACGTCGCCGTAATAATAGGCCACCACCGTGCTGATGATGGCGCCGCAAATGGCCAGCACGCCGTGCCGCCAGTTGCTGAGGAGTACGCCGGTGGCAAACAACACGCCCGACAAGACCATGGGAGAGAACAAGGCCTGCCCCAGGCTCAACAGCACCGCCGTGACAGGATGGAATGTGGCGTGCGCCGTTGCCGTGAAATGGAGCGGCTGGGCGACGTCGATGTGTGGCGCCAAGGCGTACAGCGCCCAGAAGACGACCAGAAATGGAAATGCCAGCGTCGGAAACGGCAGGACGGTGATGCACACGCGCACCAGCACGATGGTGATGGCGACACAGACGACGAGCACGACCCACATGCCAAGATTGGTCCAGCCGGTTTCGAAGAAGGCCGGGATCGCGAGCGCAATCAAGCAGGGGTTGAGACCCGGAAGCCCAGTCGAGAGAACCGCGCCTCTGTCCCCCATCAGCATGCGCCCGGCGGGCGTCATGATGCCGGCCACCAGCAGATAGGCGGCGCTGATCGGCGACGCGACGAGAACGGCCAGCAAGAAGAACAAGCCCGTCAGCTCGTTGCTCTGAAAGCACATCTGCGAGGTGCCCCGCAGAACGAGTCGCCAATACGGAACCTGACCTGGCACCGCGGGCGGGAAGATGTAATCGACGGGCGGTTTCATGCAGGGGCTCTATGCCGGGCGCGCGTCGCCGAGAGCGTCTCGCTCAGCTATGCGGCCTTGTGCGGGCTCGATTGTCCCGGGGTCTCCTTGGCCATCATCTCGAGCAGGGCGTCCGACTTGCACGTCCAACCGACGATGCCGCCCTGAGCCACCAATGATTTCAGAGCGAACTCCTTGAACTCCGGGAAATAGCTATCGGTCCCGTCCTCGACCAGGAGGCAGTCGTAGCCCCGGTCGTTGGCACAGCGCATGGTCGTCTGCACGCAGACCTCGGTCGTCACGCCCGTGATCACCAATCCGGAGATCTTCCGGCGCATCAGATATTCGTCGAGGTCGGTAAGGTAGAACGCGTCCTTACCCGGCTTGGAGATGACGTGCTCATGTTCCCGAGGTTCATTCTCGGCAATGAACTCAGTCCCGGGTTCGCCGTCGATCAAGATGCGTCCCATCGGTCCAAATTCACCGATCTTCAGCCTCGGGTTGCCGCGGTTGAGTTTGGCAGTCGGAAGGTCGGAGAGGTCCGGCTTGTGGCATTCCTTCGTATGGATGATCGGTAGGTCGGCTTTACGAAAGGCGGCTTGCAGCTTGCCGATGACCGGAATGCAGGGTTGGATATTCTCGATGTTGTCGCCAAGCGACTCGGCGAAGCCGCCGGGCTGGCAAAAGTCCCGCTGCATGTCGATGCAGATCAGAGCGATGTGATCGAAATCGAACTGAAAGGGAAATGGCTTCGCGTCGATGAATGGCATGTCACGCACTCCGAGGCTAGGCTGGGCCGCTGCAAACCGCATAGGTGGTCCGGCTGAAAACGCTTAGGCGAGACAACTTAAGATTGCTTTGAAATAGACCTCGGCAATTGAAGGGATCGGCGCATTCCCGCTAGAACGGCACGATGAGTTGCTGCGTCCCCCAGATCTGGCTAGTGCGGACATTCACTAAGAGGCGAGGGTAGGGACCTTCTGGCGCCCTTTCTCAACTGGCGAGCTTCGCGGAATCCCAATTGCGTTGATCCGGGCTCCACCCAATTCAACGCGCCGACGGTAGGACGAGCTCGACGTGCAGTCCTCCGAGGCTCGACGCTCCCAGTCTCACGTCGCCCCCATAAAGACGCGCCAAGTCACGCACGATCCCAAGACCTAGTCCGGAACCGACCGCGCGGGAGTCCCAGCGCTCACCAATGTTGAATACGACTTCCAGGGCCTCCGGAGGCAGGCCCGGTCCGTCATCGTCGACCGTCAATGCCGCAGCCGCGCCATCCGTCCAGGCAATTCTGACCGTTGATTTGGCATGCTTGCAGGCATTGTCGACCAGGTTGGCCAGCATCTCGTTGAGATCGGCGAGATCGCAGGCCAACAGAGGCCCCTCGGGAACATCGACGTCTATCTTGATGTTGTTGTGCGCGTAGAGCCGGCCGAGAGCCGACGCGACCTCGAGAGCCCCCTTGCGAGCGCCGGCGACGACACCAGGCGTTGAGCGCATAGCGACAGCCCGCGCGCGGGTAATCTGGTAGTCGATGTGCGATTGCATTTTCCGGCATTGTTTCAGGATCGTTGAGGATGCTTGGTCGAGCCCCTGATCCTCCAGGCGATAGGCTTCATCAGTGACGATGGCGAGCGGTGTCTTCAAACCGTGGGCCATATTCCCCGCCTGCGTTCGCGCTCGTTGGATGAGGTCGGCCGTTGACGTGAGAAGCGTATTGAGGTCGTCCACCAAAGGCACAACCTCAGTCGGAAACTGGCCGCTGAGCTGTTTCTCTTTTCCGTGGCGGACGTCAAACAAGGCCGTTCGCAGCTGCCGCAACGGCTTGAGCGCATACAGGATCAGAAGCGTGGCAGCGGCGACAAGTGACAAGCCGAAGGCAGCCAAGGAAACGGCAAGCGTCGTATTGAAGCTTGAGACGACCGCGTCGAGTTGGCGTTGATCTGTCCCGATGATGTATCTATCGGGCGCAGAGCTGGGATTGGTCCAAACCGCCTTCTCCGCCACAATGAGAGGGCCAGTCGGCCCTTCAATCAAATGTGTGTGCACCCCGACGTCCTTTTGCGTGTCGGGTGGCATGTGCAGCGGTGGACCTTCGAGCGATGCTGACCGCGCCAGGACGTCACCCTTCTTTTGGACTTCCCAATAAAAGCCTGAGAGAGGAACGTCGTAGCGCGGGTCGCTGAGGGGCCGCTGCAAATGCAGACTGCCGTCCTTATGCAATTCCGAGAGCCGTTGCAGCTCGGCGAGATGGACGTGCAGCTCATCATAGAACTGCTCGGTGACATGATGCTTGAAGACCGCTGACAGTGTCAGGCCGGCGCCGATCATGCCAATCGCAATCCACAACGAGGCAGCCGCAATCAAGCGGCTCTTGAGGCTGGTCTTGAGCATTCTATTCCATCCGGTAGCCGAGCCCGCGGATCGTCGTGATCAGGTCTGCTCCGAGCTTTCGCCGGAGACGGCTGATATAGACTTCGACAGTGTTCGACTCTCGACTTTCATCGAGCGCGTAAAGGTGGTCGATCAGCTCAGCCTGGGAGACGATGCGGCCGATACGATGAAGGAAATATGTCAGGATCTTCAGTTCGCTCGCCGTGAGCTCGACAGGCGTTCCGTTCAGCATGACGCGGTTTGAGCCCGTATCCAGCTCGATGCCGCGATGCGTGAGGACGGCACTCGCCAAACCGGCGGACCGGCGGACCAGCGCCTTCAGGCGTGCGGCGACCTCTGGCACGTGAAATGGCTTTGTAACGTAGTCGTCGGCACCGGCATTCAGCCCGTCGACCTTCTCCGCCCATGTGCCGCGCGCCGTCAGGATCAGGACGGGTAGCGTGCGACCAGCGGACCGCCATCGCTTGAGAACGTCGATGCCCTGCATCTGCGGCAATCCGAGATCGAGGACCGCCGCTGCGTATGCCTCATCTAAGCCCATAGTGTAGCCGTCTGTACCGTTGTCGGCGCGCTCGACGGTAAAGCCGGCCTGGGTCAGGCCGGCGATTAGTCGCTGGGCAATATCCTCATCATCCTCGACGAGCAGGATGCGCATGGGGGGCGTCCTCGCGCTTCGGTGTGCCGTGCTTCTAGCACACGGCAGCTGAAAGGAACCTGAAAGGCCCTGTCAGGTGACGTCAAGCTTCTGTTCAGGTTGATTCAGCTAGGGGCTCCACATCCCTTGGCCAACAGATTTGCAGCCGGGACGGAGCAGGTCATGCGCGTGTTGTCCTTAACGAGGGTTTTCATTTTAGCTGCGACCGCGGCCTGCGCCGCTTCAGCTGAAACCAACACCGTGACCCTGACAGCGGAGCAGGTGCGGCGCCTCGACATCAAGGTGGAGCCGGTGCGCCCGGCAGAGATCGAGGCATTGGCGGTGCTTCCAGGCACTGTTATCCCGCCTTTGAACTCGCGCATTGTTGCAACAGCCCCGTTTGCAGGAACCGTGACACAGGTTCGGGTGCTGCCCGGACAGCGGGTGAGTAAGGGCATCCCAGTGGCCACGATCTCCAGCCGCGAGTTGCTCGACGTCCAGAGCCAGCTCTCGCAGGCCGAGGCCGAACTGCAAATGGCCGAGGCGATCGCACGGCGTAAACGACTGCTCTTCGACAAGAACTTTCAGAACCCGGTTGTGGCTGAAGAAGCCGAGGCGCAGGTTGCCAAGATCGAAGCTGTCATCGAGCAGTAGAAGAGGACGCTATCGCTCAACGCGATATCACTACGACAGAGCGGGGAATATCGATTCCAGCCGCCCAGGACGGCACGGTCGTCGAGGTCAACGCCATGCCCGGCGATACGATCGCTGCGATGGGCGCCGTGGTGACAGTCGATACAAGCAACGAGTTGTGGGTTGAATCCCAAGTACCAGCCAGTCTCGTTGCGCTCATAAAGCCGGGCAGCGCCCTCTCAGGGAGGAACTTCACAACGAACGCCGAGACGTCTGCTTGCTGCGCCGGCCATCATGGACCGCCACGAAAAATCGAAATCGACTACTATATTTCGATCCAGCAATATATTTCTTGTAAAATGCCAGAATTGTTCATCGCTTTACATTCACTTAGGCGGTGACGTTTTATTTCAATATTATTGTGCCAGGCCATTAAACTTGGAATATTGGAACAAAATAGCGCCTCGCGGGTTTTCTCTACAACTAAAGCCAACCAAAGAGAGACCTATCATGACCAAGACTCTAAGCATCCTGCTCGCGCTCGCCGTCCTCGGCAGTGCGGCCCTTACCACCGCGCCCGCCATGGCAAGGTCCTACAAGCACGGCCATCCTGCTCGCCGAGGATGATGCGCATGGGGGCGTCCTCACGCTTGGGTGTGCCGTGCTTCTAGCACAAGCAGCTGAAAGGAACCTGAAAAGCCCTGTCAGGTGATCTCAAGCTTCTGTTCAGGTTGGTTTCAGCTAGGGGCTCCACATTACATTGGCCGACAGATTCGCAGCCAGGACGGAGCAGACCATGCGTGTGTTGTCTTTGACGAGCGTTTTCATTTTAGCCGCGGCCGCGGCCTGCGCCGCTTCCGCTGAAACCAACACCGTGACTCTGACAGCGGAGCAGGTGCGGCGCCTCGACATCAAGGTGGAGCCGGTGCGCCCGGCTGAGATTGAGGCATTAGCGGTGCTTCCGGGGACTGTCGTCCCGCCTTTGAACTCGCGCATTGTCGCGACAGCCCCGTTTGCAGGAACCGTGACGCAGGTTCAGGTGCTGCCCGGACAGCGGGTGAGCAAGGGTGCTCCACTGGCCACGATCTCCAGCCGCGAGTTGCTCGACGTTCAGAGCCAGCTCTCGCAGGCCGAGGCCGAACTGCAGATGGCCGATGCAATCGCGCGGCGCAAACGACTGCTCGTCGACAAGAAATTCCAGAACCCCGTTGTGGCTGAAGAAGCCGAGGCGCAGGTTAATAAGATCAAAGCCGTCATCGAGCAGCACAAGAGAACGCTATCGCTCAACGCGATATCACTACGACAGAGCGGGGAATATTCGATTCCAGCCGCCCAGGACGGCACGGTCGTCGAGGTCAACGCCATGCCCGGCGATACGATCGCTGCGATGGGCGCTGTGGTGACGGTCGATACAAGCAACGAGCTGTGGGTTGAAGTCCAAATACCAGCAAGTCTCGTTACGCTCATAAAGCCGGGCAGCGCCATACAGATTGTTGGTGGTCCGAATGGGCGCGTCGTGTCGGTTGGCACCTCGCTGCAGGGGATGACGCGATCTGCAATTCTCTACGCGGCGCTCCCCGCATCCAGCGGACTATTGGCGGGGCAGTTGGTGTCGATCCAGCTTCAACGGCCCGCAGTGCCTGGCGCTGTTTCCGTACCAGCCAAATCTGTCGCGCGCATTGCCGGCCGGAGCGCCGTGTTTGTACGCAACGACTCCGGCTTCACGATCAAGACGGTCGAGCTGCGCGGCAAGTCTATGGAAGCTGCCACTATTGTCGGCGACCTTCCATCAGATGCGCAAGTTGCAGCGAGCGGCCTCCCACAGCTCGAACAGATGCTGCAGGGGGAATAGTTGATGCTGCGCCGCCTGATCGAATTCTCGCTGACGCAGCGAGTCTTCATGCTGCTCGTTTACGCGCTCGTGGCAGGTGCTGGCGTCTACGCCTTCCGCACCATCCCCATCGATGCATTTCCGGACATTTCGCCCGTCCAGGTGAAAATGATCCTGAAGGCGCCGGGGATGACGCCAGAGGAGGTCGAAACGCGCGTCATCACCCCGATCGAGATGGAACTGCTTGGGATTCCTGGCCAGACCATCCTGCGGTCGGCAGCGAAATATGGCGTGGCCGATATCACGCTCGATTTCGCAGAGGGCACCGACATCTACTGGGCCCGCCAGCAGGTAACAGAAAGGCTCGCTGGCGTTCGCGGTGAGCTTCCTGCGAGCGTAAGCGGCGGCCTCGCGCCCGTTTCCACCCCGCTATCCGACGTCTTCATGTTCACGATCGAAGGCGGCGAACTATCGCTCGAAGAGCGGCGTAGCCTCTTGGATTGGACCATCCGGCCTGCGCTCCGCACCATACCGGGTGTGGCGGACGTGAATGCCCTCGGCGGCATGGTTCGCACCTTCGAGGTCACACCGAACGCTGCGGCGCTCGCCGCCGCCGGCCTTGGCGTTGACGATCTGGTGTCAGCTATCGAGACTAGCAACCGCAATGACGGCGCAGGTCGGCTCAGCGAGGGTGAGAAAGCGCTGGTCGTACGCTCGGAGGGAGCCATCAGCGCCCCGAGAGATCTGGAACAGATCGTCCTCAAGATGGACGGCGAGCGCGTGCTCCGCCTCAGCGATGTCGCCACGGTTCAAATCGGCAACCTAACGCGCTACGGCGCCGTGACCGAAGACGGGAAGGGTGAAGCTGTCGAGGGGCTGGTGCTATCGCTACGCGGCGCCGATGCCAGCGCCATCGTCAAGGCGGTACGCGAGCGGCTCGACGAACTAAAGCCGAGTCTCCCGCCGGGCGTTAGCATCAACGTGTTCTACGACCGCTCCGACCTGATCTCCAGTGCCGTGGGAACGGTAAGCAAGGCGCTCTTTGAAGCAACGGTTTTGGTTGTCATCCTTCTGGTGGCATTTCTCGGAAACCTGCGCGCAGCTTTCGTCGTCGCCGTCACGCTGCCTTTCGCAGCGCTCGTGACGTTCGTCATGATGCAGCGGTTCGGCATGACCGCCAATCTCATGAGCCTGGGCGGGCTCGCCATCGCCATCGGTCTTATCGTTGATGCCGCGGTGGTCGTGGTTGAAAACACTGTCGAGCGCCTTCAGCACGTCAAGCCGAACTCAAGCGTACCCAAGCTCCATGCGATCTACCGGGCAGCAAGCGAGGTTGCCACGCCCGTGGCCGCCGGTATCGTCATTATATGCCTGGTGTTCCTACCGCTCCTTTCGCTCGATGGATTGGAAGGCAAGCTGTTTGGCCCTGTGGCGCTGACAATGATCATGGCGCTGAGCGGCTCGCTCATTCTGTCGCTAACGCTCATTCCGGTCCTGTCGTCCTTTGTCCTCAAGTCAGGCGCACACTCTGATCCGTGGCTAATGCGAGTGTTGACACGCGGCTACCGCGCCCTGCTCAAGGGTAGCCTGCGGTTTCCGCTGCCTGTGTACCTGTTCGCCGCTGCCGGGCTTGGACTGCTCGTCGTAGCCTATGGCGCGATTGGCAAAACCTTCATGCCGACGATGGACGAGGGTTCCGTGATCATGCAGATCACCAAGCACCCCTCCATTAACTTGCAGGCGAGCATCGACGGCGATCTGCTTATCCAGCGCGTCCTCAAGGAGAAGGTTCCAGAGGTCGAGCGCATCGTTGCTCGCGTGGGGTCCGACGAGCTCGGTCTCGATCCTATGGGGCTCAACGAGACCGACACGTTCTTGGTTCTAAAGCCCAAGGACGAATGGCGCGTGCCGGACAAAGCGTGGCTGGTCGAGCAGCTTCGGACGGCCATGGCTGACCTTCCAGGCTACGAGTTTGCCTTCACCCAGCCGATTGAGATGCGCACCGCCGAGATGCTGACCGGCTCGCGGGGTGATCTGGCCATCAAGATCTTCGGTCCTGATCTGGGGGCCCTGTCCGACATTGCCGGAAAGATACAGGCGACGCTGCGCAAGGTGCCGGGTGCCGCCGAGGTTTCGACGGTGGCTAACGACAGCGTCGATTACATGCAAATCGACGTCGATCGTCTGACGGCGGGACGCACGGGCCTCTCCGTCACCCGCCTGCAGGACGAGTTGCGGTCAGTTATCGAGGGCGCACCGGCTGGACTAGTCGCAGAGCCGGGAAGGCGCACAAACATTGTTATTCGTGGCACCCCGTCCGTTCGCGAAGACCCAAACGCGTTCGCCATGACGCAGTTCGCGGCCGGCGATGGAGGTCTTGTGCGCGTGGGCGACGTCGCCAAGCTCGAGCGTGTGGCGGGCCCGATAAAGATCAATCGCGAGAACGCCTCGCGGTTTGCGGTTGTGCAGGCCTACGTCACCGGCCGCGACCTCGTTGGATTTGTCGAAGATGCGCAGCGCGCCGTCGCAGAGCAAGTTCCGCTTCCACAGGGTTATCGCCTCGTATGGGGTGGCCAGTTTGAGAATCAACGTCGAGCGGCCACGCGCCTATCAATCGTGGTTCCCATCGCGCTTGTCCTGATCTTTGGTGTTCTGTTTGCGACGCTCCGCTCTATCCGGCAGTCGCTGTTGATCCTTGCCAACGTGCCGTTTGCCCTCGTGGGCGGGATGCTCGCCTTGTGGCTGTTCGGTGAGTACCTGTCGGTCCCGGCCTCAGTCGGCTTCATCGCTCTGCTCGGCATCGCCGTGCTCAACGGTCTGGTTCTGGTCAGCCACTTCAACGAGCTTCTCGCGAATGGTCTAGCGGTTGGCGACGTTGTGTTCGAAGGCGCGGTGCGTCGGCTGCGGCCTGTGATGATGACCGCCAGCATCGCCGCCTTCGGGCTTGTGCCGCTTCTGTTTGCTACGGGCCCGGGCTCGGAGATCCAGAAGCCGCTGGCAATCGTGGTGATCGGCGGGCTCGTGACCTCGACCGCGCTCACCCTCATTCTGCTTCCGATCCTGTTCCGACGCTTCGGCGTTGCGAAACGCTCATCTCAAACAATCGATGGAACGCTCGCATGGACCAATCCCTATGCAAGATCACGCTCATCTGTCCACCAGACAGCGCCGATCACATCACCGAGTTGATGTTGAATTCTGACCCTCCGCTTCCGGGATTCACGACGTGGATCGCCGAGGGCCACGGCTTTGGCTTCGGTGATGCCACAGTCAGTGAACGCGTACGTGGGCGCGTGAAGCGCAGTGTGATCGTAGCTGTGCTCGATCGAGAAGTCGCGGCCAGTCTTCTGGATCTGATCGCTACGAAGGGCGCTGTCGCTCACCTGACCTACTGGACCGAACCTGTCGATGGGTTTGGGCAGATGCGGCCGACTGGTTCCGACGCTCAGCAAGATGGCGAGGGGCTGGATACTCAAGCAAAGACGGAGAGCAATAAATGACCGCAGGCAGCCCGACCAAACCAATCAGAACGGACGGATTCCAGCAGCCCAAGAGCAGGGTGTTCCCGATGGTGCTTTCGGCCCTGCTTGCGACTCAGGTGTTCATCGAGGATGCGCGTGCGGAGTTGTCACCACGCGTTATGCTCGCAGCTAATCTGAACAGCTCGACCTCTTCGCTCGGCGCGACTCCAAAAAAAGAATGGGTCAAGAAAGAGAAAAGCAGCAACTCGAATGCCGATCGGCGAAGCTGTTGGGAGTACCAGCTTAAAGCGGGACGGTGGAAGCGGACCAATGTCTGCTTTACGGGCAGGAAGTAGTCGCGCGGCTGGCGCATAGTGACGCTTGAGAGCGCGAAGTCGGTAAGAGGCAGCGCCCATTCAGGCAGGCGCGCCACTGATCAACATCGCACCGGGGCAGGCGCATGCTCGCGCCGTTCGCATAGGGCGCCAGCGTCTTGCGGAGGGAAGCGACGGCTGTTGCTGAAAGAACATTCCCTGTGCACAAGACTTCATCATCTAATGTCTCTCTCTAATCCTTGCACCTCGGCAAGCTCAACGTCGATTGTGTCGATTGTACTGCCGTACCCCCTAGTAGTTACTCCCTCAAGAGGATTGTCTCCAGCAGGCCTGAATTCCGAAACTCCTAGGAGATATTGCGTTTCCAGCCATGCGGCGTGGCTGCGAAGAGGTGGGGTGGACCTTCTTGAAGCAAGGGCGCCATGAGGAACTGGTCTCAGCAGACTTCCGTCTTGCCCGCCACGGCCGCCGCAATTCCGTTCACTGGCAAAGGAGTGTAAGGCCGGTCGTCCGTCCCCACGGTCGTCCCGCCGATCGACGTGGAGAGACCAAATGACCAAATTCCAAATGAATCGCCGCGACTTTCTTGCAACTACCGCTGCCGCCACGTTTATGGCCGGTGTTTCAATGCCAAAAGTCAGCTTTGCTGCCGAGAAGGTGGTGAAGATTGGCTTCCTCGCGCCTTTGACCGGTGAGGTCTCCGCCTGGGGCAAACCTGGGCTCGACGGTCTTCAGATTTGGGCCGACTGGGTCAATGCTGATGGCGGCATCAAGATTGGAGATGACGCTTACAAGGTCGAGTTCGTCCCCTATGACGACGAATACGATCCCAGCAAGGCGCGCACCGGCGCCGTCAAGTTGATCAAGGAAGACGACGTCAAGTTCATCATGATGCTCGGCGGCGATCCTTGGCCAGGCGTTTCGCCTGTGTCGGACAAGGAGAAGATGATGTTCTCCACGCTCCTGCCGAGCGATCTGACGCCCGAGACCAAATTCCTCGTCGCGCCGTGCGAAGTGCATCCGATCTACAATGTCACTGGAGTCGAGTGGCTGGCGGAGAACAAGCCCGATTTGAAGACCGCGGTCATCTGCGCTCAGGACGACTCCCTCGGCAAACCTTCCGTCGCGACCTATTTGGCGGCATTTGAGGCCGCCGGAATCAAAGTCTTGGACGATCCGATCTTCTTCGATCCGGCGACGACGGACTTTGCCCCGATCATGTCGAAGATGCTGGCGCTCAAACCGGATATCATCTGCCTCGACACCTGCTACGCCGACTACGTGCATCCGCTCACCGAGCAGGCATTTCAGCAGGGCTTCAAGGGCCAGTTGATCTCCTGCACGGCCGACTTCTATCAGAAGATGGTCGAGAAGACCTCCAAGGAGTTCATGGATGGCTTCATCTTCCAGTTCCCGGATTTCGATGATCCGGCGCTGAACGAGCCCCATGTCAACTTCCGCAAACCCAACGAGTTCTACGCGGAATATGTCAAGCGCTACGGCGCTGGGGAATGGGGCGCGGTCTCGTGGGAATACTCGTCCATCATGGACCTCTGGTCTGATGCCGCGGGAAGGGCCGGCAGCACTGAGCCGTTGGCCGTGCTTGAGGCTATGAAAGTGGGCGGCACCGGCAAACAGGCATTTGGCGAAGCCAAATGGTGGGGCAAAGAACTCTTCGGTATAGACAATGCACTCGTCGGTGTTTGGCCGGTCGTCGTTATCGAGGACGGCAAGGCGAAGATTAAAGAATTCAAGTCGATCCTTGCTTGGTGGGACAAGAACAAGGATCTGATGATCAAGCACTTTAAGGCGCTTGATCAGATGTACTACCAGCGCACCTGAGCTCGTCCACGGCTGAGTACGCCATCCGGACTGGCTTTCGTGGCCGCATTCGCTGCACACTGTGCTGGTGGCGCAGAGTTGGGCTCATGTCGCGCTTAGCATCAACCGTTGGCACACGCCTGGCATCCAGCCGGGGCCGGGCGTGTCGCGGAGTTTTGCAATGACCGCCGAGTTATTCGTCCAAACCGTCGTGAACGCGACCTATGCCGCGAGCTACATGGCGCTCATTGCGGTCGGGTTCGTTCTCATCTTCGGCGTGATGGGTGTCGTCAATTTCGCGCACGGCGAGCTTTATATGGCCGGCGCCTATACCGTTGTTGCGTTGTATGCCGACCAGCATCTGCCGTTCTTTGTTGCCGTGGCCGCCGGTCTTGTCTTTGTCGGTTTGCTGGGACTTTTGATGGAACTGGCCCTGTTCCGGCCATTGCGTGACAATCCGCTTGGCGGGCTGATCGCTTCGATCGGATTTCTCCTCATTCTGCAAACGATCGCAGTGCTGGGCTTCGGTGTGCGCATGGAGAACGTGCCGCCCTCGACCCAGGA
>Ga0307446_1000245_pt1 | contig 18103 bp, 14 predicted proteins | sample SalMarSW160320MG_FD_202141 | JGI IMG/M metagenome (GOLD analysis project Ga0307446, IMG submission 202141) | Salt marsh sediment microbial communities from the Plum Island Ecosystem LTER, Massachusetts, United States - SW1603-20 | ecosystem: Environmental > Aquatic > Marine > Intertidal zone >... | reverse complement strand
AGGCACGCAACAAGGTTCGCGACCTTCGCAAGTTACTCGGCGCGGGGCGCCGCGGAAGCGGCGGGCCAGAGGGAGCACGGGAATGATGGCGGGTCACGGCAGCACGGCTGCCGTTGGCGGACCGACCTGCCACATTCCCGTGATGCTCTCCGAGGTCTTGGCCGCGCTTAAGCCCGCGGACGGCGACATCATTGTCGACGGCACGTTCGGCGCTGGCGGCTATGCGCAAGCCATTCTCGATGCAGCCGACTGCAAGCTCATCGCCATCGATCGTGATGCGGAAGCCTTTCGCCTCGGTGGCGCGCTCGCGGAAGCGTATCCGGGGCGCCTCATGGCCGTGCTCGGCCGCTTCAGCGAAATGGAGGCGATCGCCGCGAGCGAGGGCTTCGAGCGCGTCGACGGCGTGACGCTCGATCTCGGCGTGTCCTCCATGCAGCTCGACCAGGCTGAGCGCGGATTCTCCTTCGCGCATGACGGCCCGCTCGACATGCGCATGGGCGCCGAAGGCCCCACCGCGGCCGACATCGTCAATACGCTCCCAGAGGCAGAACTCGCTGATATCATTTACATTCTCGGTGAGGAGCGGAGGTCGCGCGCCATTGCCAAGGCCATCGTGGCGCGCCGCGCCGAGGCCCCGATCGCACGGACCGGCGAGCTTGCCGACATCGTCGTCGGTGTGATCGGTCGCAAGCGCGACGAGACCAAGCACCCCGCGACCCGGACTTTTCAGGCGCTCCGCCTTTATCTCAATGCGGAGCTCGACGAGCTGGCAAAAGGCCTCTCGGCCGCCGAGCGGCTGCTCGAAACGGGGGGGCGGCTCGTGGTCGTCACCTTCCATTCCCTCGAGGACCGCATCGCCAAGCGCTTCTTTGCCAGCCGTAGCGCGCCGGGCCCCAAGGGCTCACGGCACCTGCCGGACCAGGCCGGCGAAACATTTGCGCCAAGCTTCCAGCTTCTTAACCGTCGTCCTTTAGAACCCAGTAACGATGAGATTCGGCGGAACCCGCGGGCCCGCTCGGCGCGGCTCAGGGCCGGCGAGCGCACCGCGGCGCCCGCCCATCCGCTCGATCTCGGGGCGCTCGGGGTGCCGAGGGTGCCGCATTGAGGGTGGCGCAGGTCATGTAAGGGGGAACGCGCGAAGTCAGTCCGCGCGTGAGTGTCATGTTGCGTTTCGTGAATATCTGCCTCGTGCTCGGTCTCGTGGCGCTCGCCTACGTCATCTATCAGGTGAAATACGAGGCCCGAGGTCTCGACGAGCGGATCATCGTCCTCAACAAGCAGATCGACGAAGAGCGGGACTCGCTTGCCGTGCTGCGCGCGGAATGGAGCCTGCTCAATCGGCCTGATCGCATCGAGCGGCTCGCCAAGAAATATCTCAAGCTCGCCCCGGCCCGTCCCCAGCAGCTCGTGATCCTCGATGAGGTGAAGGACCGCGACTTCGAGCGTGGCATCAAGTCGGCATCCGCGGCACCCCTGAAAGCTGCTTCGAACTAGAGCGGTACGGACCTTGCGCGAGACCGACAGATCCGACCCAGCAGAGGCGCGCGCCGCGCGGGCTTACCATGCCCGCTGCCGCTACCGGTTCCGCTTGGCATGCCTCGGCTTCGCCTTGGCCTTCGTTCTCCTCGGTGGGCGACTCATCTCGCTCGGCTTCGCCGGCACCGGGAAGAGCCACGGCGGCTTTTACGACATCTCGACGACCATCCACCGGCCTGACATCCTCGACCGCAACGGACGGCTGCTTGCCACCGACATCCGAGGCGCCACCCTTTACGCCGATCCGAAGAAAGTCATCGATTCCGACGAGGTCGCCGACGAGGTCGGGAGCGTGCTCCCCGACGTCAACGTCGACAGCTTGCGCAAACGGCTGAAGGCCGGTGGCCGCTTCGTACGCATCGCCCGCGAGCTGACCCCGACGCAGCAGTCCGAGATCTATGAGCTTGGGCAACCCGGACTCGGCTTCATCGAGGAATATCGCCGCGTTTATCCGATCGGCTCCACCGCAAGCCATGTGGTCGGTCTTGTCGATGTCGACAATCGGGGCATCGCCGGCATCGAGAAATTCATCGACGAGAATCCGCAACTCACCATGGCGAGCCCGGAGACCCCCTCAGGCGAGGAGACGGTGACGATCTCTCTCGACATCGGCGTCCAGTACGTCCTGAGGGAAGAACTGATGAAGGCCATGAAGACCTTCGAGTCCAAGGCCGCCGCCGGCATTGTCATGGACGTTCACTCCGGCGAGGTGCTGGCGCTCGCCTCGCTGCCGGACTACGACCCGAACCATCGCGAGCAGGCACTCGACAAGGACCGGCTGAACCGCATCGGCTTCGGCACCTATGAGATGGGCTCGGTGTTCAAGGTGTTCACCGTCGCCGGCGTGCTCGACCTGGGACTCGCCTCGCTCAACACGCGCTACGACGCCACCAACCCCATCCACTATGGGGGGTTCACCATCCACGATTTCCACGGCATGCACCGCCCGCTCACCGTGCCCGAGGTCTTTATTCATTCCTCGAACATCGGCGCGGCGAAGATGGCGCTGCAAATGGGCGTCGACCGACACCGCGCCTTCCTCAAGAAACTCGGCTTGCTGACCCCGGTCACCACCGAACTTGGCCCCAGTGCTGCGCCCATCCTCCCGCAGCATTGGCAGAAGCTGACCACCATGACCATCGCCTTCGGGCACGGTCTATCGGTCACGCCGCTGCAACTCGCCACCTCGACGCTGCCTATCGTCAACGGCGGCATCGCCGTGCAGCCGACCTTCTTGCCGCGGTCGCGCGAAGAGGGAATGGCCGAAGGCCATCGCGTGCTGAAGGCCACGACCAGTGCGGACATGCTCAAGATCATGCGCATGAACGTGGTGAAGGGCACGGGCAAGCACGCCAATGCCGAAGGCTATCGCGTCGGCGGCAAGACGGGCACGGCCGAAAAGGTGGTTCATGGGCGCTATTCGAGATCGGCGCTGCTCACGAGCTTCCTCTCCACGTTTCCGACGGACGATCCGCAATATCTCGTGCTCGTCATGCTCGACGAGCCGCAGCGGGTTGCTGCCACCAAAGGTTACGCGACGGCCGGCTGGAACGCCGCGCCGACCGTTGGCAAGATCGTGGCCCGGATCGGCCCGATCCTCGGCGTGCAGCCTAAGCTCGATATTGCCGCGCGCTAGTTTGACGCCACGGTTTCTGCCACCTATTAGAAGTCTTTCCCGCATCGCGGGATTTTGGCCAAGCCCTTGAATTTCTCAAGGAAACGGCCCTTCACGGGGTCTAGGCGGAACATGACTCTGGGTGAGTTGATTGGGCCGGACGCGAAGCTGCCCGCACCTGTGCACGCCGTGCCTATTTCGGGCCTTGCGGCAGACAGCCGGGAGGTAGAGCCCGGCTATCTGTTCGCGGCGCTACCGGGCGTGAACACCGACGGCGCGCGCTTCATCGCCGATGCCATAGGGCGGGGTGCTGCGGCCATTCTCGCGCCCGAAGGGACCGTGCTTCCGGATGCTGGCGTCCCGCTCGTGACCGATGCCGATCCGCGGCGGCGGCTTGCGCTCATCGCCGCCCGCTTCTTCGGTCTTCAGCCTGAGACGGCCGTGGCCGTTACCGGGACCAACGGCAAGACCTCTGTGGCCGCCTTCGTGCGCCAGCTTTGGGCCGCGCAAGGGTATCAAGCTGCGAGTCTTGGCACTGTCGGTGTCGTGGGGCCGCGCGGCGCGCAAACCTTGCGGCACACGACGCCCGAGCCGATCGAGCTTCACGCCATCCTCGCAGATCTTGCCCGCGACGGCGTCACCCACCTCGCGCTTGAGGCCTCCAGTCACGGTTTGCAGCAGCGCCGCATCGACGGCGTGCCGCTGAAAGCCGGCGCCTTCACCAACATCTCCCGTGACCATTTGGATTATCACGCGAGCTTCGAGGAGTACTTCGCGCAGAAGCTTCGCCTGTTCCGCGAGCTCCTGCCCCCGGGGGCCGGGGCTGTCGTCGACATGGACAGCGAGGGTGGTCTGCGCGTCGCTGAAGAAGCGAAGGTGCGCGGGCTCGAGCTGATTACGGTTGGCCATGCTGGAGATACCTTGCGTCTTGTCTCCAGCGACATCGACGGCTTCGCGCAAACGCTCGTCATCGAATATGACGGCAAGCGCCACACCGTGCGCCTACCTCTGGTCGGCAGCTTCCAAGCCGCCAACGCGCTCGTCGCGGCGGGCCTCGCCATGGCCACGGGCGCCCGCGCCGAAGATGTGCTCCCGCACCTCGCCGATTTGCGCGGGGCGCGCGGACGACTCGACCTCGCCGGCACGGCGCCCAGCGGCGCGCCCATCTTCGTCGACTATGCCCACACGCCGGACGCGCTCGCCAAGGCGCTCGATGCGTTGCGGCCTTATGTGGAGAGCCGCCTCCTGGTTGTGTTCGGCTGCGGCGGCGACCGCGACAAAGGCAAGCGGCCACAGATGGGGGCTGCCGCTATGTCCAGGTCCGACCTCGCGATCGTCACCGACGACAATCCTCGGAGCGAGGATCCTGCGCAAATTCGCCGGGAGATCCTGGCGGCGGCGCCAGAGGCACTCGAGATCGGCGACCGCGCGCAAGCCATCGCCGAGGCCGTTGCTATGTTAAGAAAGGGCGATGTGTTGCTCGTGGCCGGCAAGGGGCACGAGACCGGTCAGACCATTGGTGCGACCGTCATCCCGTTTTCCGATCACGACGCGGTGTCTGCCGCGTTGGCTGAAGAGGCGAAACTTGGCTGATCCGCTTTGGACCATAGGGGAGATTGTGGCCGCCACAGGCGGAACGTGCTCTGGGGTGGACACCGCGCCCGTCGCGGGCTTCTCCATCGATAGCCGCACTCTCGTCCCCGGCGAGGGCTTCGTCGCCATCCGCGGGGAGAACCGCGACGGTCATGCGTTCGTCGACGCGGCGCTCAAGGCGGGCGCCGCCTGTGCCGTCGTCGAGAGCAGCTTCCCGTCCGGCGATGAGGAGCGGCTGGTGCGCGTCGCCGACACCTTCGCCGCACTCAACGATCTAGGCCGGGTGGGCCGCGCGCGGGTGGATCGAGCCGTCGTCATCGGCGTCACCGGCAGCGTCGGCAAGACCGGCACGAAGGAAGCGCTTCGGCTTGCGCTAAGCCCCAGCGGGACGGTGCATGCCTCCTCGAAGTCCTACAACAATCAGTGGGGCGTGCCGCTGACGCTCGCCAACATGCCAAAGACGATCGGCTTCGGCGTGTTCGAGATCGGCATGAACCACGCGGGCGAGATCGACGCGCTCACCCGACTGGTCCGGCCGGAGATCGCCATCGTCACCACGGTGGCGCCGGTGCATCTCGGCTTCTTCGCCTCCGTGGAGGAAATCGCCGACGCCAAGGCCGAGATCTTCCATGGGCTGGAACCTGGCGGCACCGCCATCATCAACGCCGACATTCCTTATTATGAGCGGCTTGCCGCCCACGCCCGCGAGCATAGCGCCAAGATCGTCGGCTTCGGCGGTGCCAAGGAGGCGCAAGCCCGCCTGGTGTCGAGCGAGCTCGGTCCTGACGGCTCGAAGGTCACTGCCGACATCTTGGGCGAGATCGTCGACTATCGCCTCGGCGCGCCGGGTGCCCATCTCGTCCACAACTCCCTTGCCGTGCTCGCGGCCATAAAGGTCGCAGGTGCCGATCTGGCGCGCGCTGCGGAAGCGCTCGGCCACCTTCACGCCCAAGCCGGGCGGGGCGAGCGCTTCGTCCTTGAAACCAAGGACGGCCGCGTGGCCATCGTGGATGAATCCTACAATGCCAACCCGGCCTCCATGGGGGCGGCGCTCTCGACCCTCGGGCTCGCCCAGCGGGGCGATTTCAAGCGCCGCGTGGCGGTACTCGGTGACATGCTGGAGCTGGGGCCGGAGGGCGGGCGGCTCCATCAGGAGCTTGCGGAGGCCGTTGACGGGGCAGGGGTAGATGTTGTCTTTGCGTGCGGCGAGCTCATGGCATCCCTATATGAGGCTTTGCCGGCAAGCCGCCGGGGCGCCTATGCCAAGACTTCCGAGGAGCTTGCACCCAAGCTGATCGAGGCGGTCCGGCCCGGCGATATCGTGATGATCAAGGGGTCTCTCGGCAGCCGCATGGCCCCGCTCGTCGAGGCGCTGAAGCGCCGGTTCGAGGCGGAAAGCGTTTCGGCGTAAGGCGCGCCGCGGGGAGAGGGGGAGAGGCGATGCTCTATTGGTTGGCCGACCTGGCGCCCGAGATCGCTGTCCTCAACATCTTCCGTTACATCACCTTCCGCACCGGCGGGGCCGTGATCACGGCCCTCCTATTCGTGTTCTTGTTCGGCCCGCGTGTGATCCGGTCCTTGCGCGTACGCCAGGGCAAGGGTCAGCCGATCCGCAAAGAGGGCCCCGAGCGCCACATCCTGCAAAAGCAAGGCACGCCCACTATGGGCGGGCTGATGATTCTCTCCGGCGTCACCGTCTCGGTGCTGCTCTGGGGCAATCTCACCAACCCTTATGTCTGGGTGGTGCTGCTCCTCACCCTGGTCTATGGCGCCGTTGGTCTCTACGACGACTACCTCAAGGTGACGAAGCAGTCGGCGGAAGGCTTCCGCGGCCGCATCAAGATCGTCATCGAGACGTTCGCCGCCATAATCGCCACGTGGGTTATCGTTTCGGTGGGGCAGGAGCCGCTCTCCACCTCTCTTGCCATCCCCTTCTTCAAGGACTTCATGATCCCGCTCGGGACATGGCTGTTCATCGCCTTCGGCACCTTCATCATCGTCGGCGCCGGCAATGCGGTGAACCTGACTGACGGTCTCGACGGGCTTGCGATCGTGCCGGTGATGATCGCCGCCGCAACCTTCGGTTTCATCTCCTACCTGGTCGGTAACACGCTCTTCGCCGACTATCTCCAGATCCATTTCGTCAACGGAACCGGCGAACTCGCCATCGTGTGTGGCGCGCTTGTCGGCGCCGGCCTCGGCTTCCTGTGGTTCAACGCGCCACCAGCGCTCATCTTCATGGGTGACACCGGCTCGCTAGCGCTCGGCGGGGCGCTCGGCACCATTGCCGTCGCCACGAAGCATGAGCTGGTTCTGGCCATCGTCGGCGGCCTGTTCGTGTTGGAGGCCGTATCGGTGATCGTCCAGGTTGCCTCGTTCAAGATGTTCGGCAAGCGGGTGTTCCGCATGGCGCCGCTGCACCACCATTTCGAGCAGAAGGGGTGGCCGGAATCGACGGTGGTCATCCGATTCTGGATTATTGCCGTGGTCCTCGCCCTTCTTGGCCTCGCCACCCTGAAATTGCGGTAAGTTTCCATCATCATGATTCCCGTGACGATCTTCGCCGACTGCGACGTTGCGGTTGTGGGCGCAGGGCTGAGCGGCCTTGCGACCGCACGTGCGCTTGGCGCTGGCGGCGCGCGGGTCGTCGTCTGGGACGACAAGGAGACGGCACGCGCCGAGGCTGAAGCGGCTGGCTTCACCGTGAGCGATTTGTCGTCGGCAGACTTCTCGAAGTTTTCGGCGCTTGTGCTCGCGCCAGGCATTCCCCTGACCCACCCCGAGCCGCATTGGAGCGTGAGACGCGCACGCGAGGCCGGCGTCGAGGTGATCGGCGACATGGAAATCTTCTTCCGCGAACGTGCGAAGGCGGCCGTAGGCAGCAAGGTGATCGTCATCACCGGCACCAATGGCAAGTCGACCACGACGGCGCTCACCGCCCATCTTTTGAGCGCTGCCGGCAAACGCGTGGCGCTGGGCGGCAATATCGGCGCGGCGGTGCTCGATTTGGCGCCCTTCGCGCAGGATGTGACGTACGTCTTGGAGCTGTCGTCATTCCAGATCGATCTTGCGCCGTCACTCGCGCCCGACGCTGCGGCACTCCTCAACATCACGCCGGACCATCTCGACCGTCACGGCACGCTCGAAAACTACGCGGGTATCAAGGCCAGGATCTTCGAAAGCCTCGGACCGGACGCCACCGCGGTTATCGGCGTCGATGACGAGCCATGCCGCGCCATCGCCGAGACCTTGCATGGTCCGTTCGCCGTCAAACGCGTCGCCGTCGGCCATGCGGTCGACAACGGCGTGTGGGCGGCCGATGGCGTGCTCGCGGAGATGGAAGGCGGCCAGGAGACGGGCCGCGCCGATCTCTCCGGCATCGGTTCTCTCCGGGGCGCACACAATTGGCAGAATGCCGCCGCGGCCTACGCACTCGCCCGGTCGCAAGGCCTGGACGCGAGCGCCATCCAGCAAGGACTCAAGAGTTTCGCCGGCCTTGCCCATCGCATGGAGCAGGTAGCGCGGCGCGATCGCGTGCTGTTCGTCAACGACTCCAAGGCGACCAATGCGGATGCGGCCGGCAAGGCGCTGGCAAGCTTCGCCGACATCTATTGGATCCTCGGCGGGCGGGCTAAGGCGGGCGGACTCGACGGGCTCGAGCCGTTCTTTCCGAAGATCGCCCGCGCCTATCTGATCGGCGAGGCGGCAGACGCCTTCGCGCGCCAACTCGGGGATGCGGTCGAATGCGTCCAATGCGGCACGCTCGACCGGGCTGTGGCGGAAGCCGCGGCCGACGCGAGCCGCTCCGATGCGCCGGAGCCTGTTGTGCTCCTGTCGCCCGCTTCTGCCTCTTATGATCAGTTCGACAATTTCGCCAAGCGCGGCGACGCCTTCCGTGACATTGTCATGAGCCTCGATGGTGCGAGAAGCTTGGCGCAGCAGGGAAGGGCGGCATGAGGATCACGCGCGCCGACAAGAGCGTCCTCTCCGATTGGTGGTTCACCGTCGATCGCCTGATGTTCTTCGGACTGCTGCTCTTGATGGGCGCAGGCCTCGTGCTTTCCTTTGCGGCCAGCCCGCCCATTGCCGCCAAGTACCATCTCGAGCCGTTCTACTTCGTACGCCGCCACGCAGCTATGCTCTTACCGGCTGTGGCGATCATGTTTGCCGCCTCCACGCTCGCGCCCAAGCAGATCAGGCGGGCCAGCCTCGCGATCTTCCTGATCGGTATCGGCCTGATGATCCTCATCTTGTTCTTGGGACCCGAGGTCAAGGGCGCCAGACGCTGGCTTCAGTTGGGCGGGTTCTCGCTCCAGCCGTCCGAGTTCGTGAAGCCCGCGTTCGTTGTGCTGACAGCGTGGCTGTTCAACGAGAGCCAGAAGCGCAAGGACGTGCCAGGACTTGAGCTCGCCATCCTGCTCTACGCGGTCTTCGCGCTGCTCCTCGTGCTTCAGCCGGATTTCGGCCAGACGCTTCTGGTGACGCTCGTTTGGGGCGCACTGTTCTTCATGGCTGGCATCAACATGATCTGGATCGCCGTGCTCGCCGCGCTCGGCATTGGCGGCCTTGTCGCCAGCTATATGCTCGTGCCCCATGTCGCTTCGCGCATCGACCGCTTCCTGTATCCGGCCTCCGGCGACACCTATCAGACCGACCGGTCGCTCGATTCCTTTATCCATGGTGGCTGGTTCGGCCGAGGTCCGGGCGAGGGGACGGTGAAGGACGTCCTTCCTGATTCGCACACCGACTTCATCTTCGCCGTGGCGGCCGAAGAGTATGGCTTGATTGCTTGCCTTATTTTGCTGACTCTGTTCGCGTTCATCGTGCTGCGTGGTCTGTCCAAGGCGTCTCAAGAGCCCGACGGCTTCATCCGGCACGCGGTCGCGGGACTCATCATGCTGTTCGGCTTGCAGACTTTGATCAACATGGCCGTGAATGTCGGCCTTCTCCCGGCCAAGGGCATGACCCTGCCGTTCATCTCTTATGGCGGGTCGTCTCTGCTCGCCATGGCGCTGACCATGGGCTTTGCGCTAGGGCTGACCCGTAAGCGGCCCATGGCGGGGCGGCTGAAATCTCCCGCACGGACCGAACACGAGACGAAAGCCACTGGGGCAAGGGGGCAAACGGCTTGACCGTACGGACCATTCTGCTCGCCGCCGGCGGCACGGGCGGACATCTCTTCCCGGCTGCGGCCTTGGCTCAGGAGCTTGCCCGCCGCGGCTTTGCCGTCGAGCTCGCGACCGACGAGCGCGCCGAACAATACGGCACGGACTTCCCTGCGCGTGCCGTGTACCGGGTTCCGTCGGCCACCTTCACCAGCCGCGCACCGCTCGCCGTGGCCAAGACGCTGGGCCGCTTGGCCTCGGGGTTCTTCCAGGCGCGGCGGCTGCTGGAAATGGTTCAGCCCCATGTGGTCATCGGCTTTGGTGGCTATCCCACCCTACCGCCGATCATGGCCGCCCGGTCGCTCGGCATCCCGACCATCATCCACGAGCAGAACGCGGTAATGGGCCGCGCCAATCGTCTCCTCTCGCGTTTCGCCGACGCCATCGCGCTGTCCTTCACGCCGACAAAATACTTGCGCCGCAGCGCCGAGAAGCGGTCCCACGTCACCGGCAATCCTGTGCGCGATGCCGTGGCCGCCTATCGCAAAGTGCCTTACAGCCCGCCGGAGCCGGCCGGGCGCCTGCTCCTGCTCGTGTTCGGCGGCAGCCAGGGTGCGCATTTCTTCGCCGAGGCGTTGCCGACGGCGCTGGGGTCGATGCCATCGCCATTCCGCTGGCGCCTCACGGTGGTGCAGCAGGTGCGCCCCGAGGATCTTGCCGCGGTGCGCGAAGCTTACAAAACAGCCGATATCGCCGCCCATCTCGCGCCGTTCTTCCGCGACTTGCCCGAGCGGATCGCCAACGCCCACCTTGTCATCGCCCGCGCTGGGGCCTCCACCGTGGCTGAGCTGACGACGATCGGCCGGCCTGCGCTTCTGGTGCCCCTGCCGCACGCCCTTGACAACGATCAGCTCGAAAATGCAACTCGGCTCGAGGAAGGCGGCGGCGGCTGGTGTATGCGCCAGTCGGATATCACGCCCGGGCGTCTGGCCGAGGAGTTGGCCCGGCTTCTGGGCGCGCCCGACATGCTTGCCAAGGCGGCCGCCAAGTCAAAGGCCATGGCCAATACGGATGCGGTCAAGAACCTCGCCGACCTCACCGAGGCATTGGCGGGACCGGAAGAGTAGAAGAGTAGGCGTCAAACATGCACTTGCCCCCACCGGAGACCGCAGGTCTGTTCCACATCGTGGGCATTGGCGGCATCGGTATGAGTGCCATCGCCGAGGTGATGCACACCCGCGGCTATCGCGTGCAAGGCAGTGACCTGAAAGAGAGCGCCAGCCTCGAGTTCCTCCGTGGCCACGGCATTCCCTGCCTTATCGGCCACAATCCAGGAAACATCGCAGACGCGGACTATCTCGTCATTTCCAGCGCGGTGAAGGCCGGCAATCCGGAATTCGAGGCCGCCAAGGAGCGCGGCATCCCGGTGATCCGCCGGGCCGAGATGCTGGCCGAGCTGATGCGCCCGTGCGCCACCGTGTCCATCACCGGAACCCACGGCAAGACCACCACGACCTCGATGATTGCCGACTTGTTGTACGGCGGCGGACTGGATCCCACGGTGATGGCCGGCGGCATCCTCAACGCGTGGGGCACGAACGCCAGGATCGGCAAGGGCGAGTGGATGGTCGTAGAGGCCGACGAGTCCGACGGCACCTTCGTGAAGCTCCCGACCCAGATCGGTGTGATTACCAATATCGATCCCGAGCACATGGACTTTTGGGAGTCCGAGGAGGCGCTGCACCAGGCCTTCGCCCAGTTCATTGATGCGATTCCGTTCTACGGTCTCGTTGTCGCCTGCATCGATCATCCTGTGGTGCGCGGGCTTGTGGCGCAGCTCGGCGGCGCAGCCAACGGCCGGCATACGCTGACCTATGGCGTGGCGCGGGATGCCGACATCAAGCTTTCCAATGTGCGTCCCGATCATAACAGCATCACCTTCGATGCCGATCTCGGCCACGCGGTCAAGGGCGGCGCGCGCAAGCTGACCGATCTCACGGTGCCGATTCTTGGACACTACAACGCGCTGAACGCGCTCGCGGCGCTTGCCGTGGCCACGGAAGCCGGCGTCGGCGACGATGTGATCCGTGCCACCTTGGGCGCTTTCTCGGGGGTGAAGCGACGCTTCACCCGCGCCGGCGAATGGCAGGGCGTTGCCATCTACGATGATTACGCCCACCATCCCGTCGAGATCGCATCGGTGTTGCGTGGCGCGCGCATGGCCGGCAATGGGCGCATCATCGCGGTGATGCAGCCCCACCGCTACACGCGCCTGCAAGCTTTGTTCAACGAGTTCTCCGCCTGCCTCGATGATGCCGACACAGTTGTGATCACGCCGGTCTATTCTGCGGGCGAGGCGCCGATCCCCGGGATCGACCGCGATGAGCTTGTCTCAGGCTTGCGCCGCCACGGCCATCCCCACGTGCTCACCGTCGACGACGAGGAATCCTTGACGGCGACGATCGCATCCATCGCCCAGACGGGCGACCTCGTGGTGGGCTTGGGTGCGGGCACCATCACCGATTGGATCAATGCGCTTCCTCGCCGCCTCGAGCAGCACGGAGGGACGGCGTGAACGGCGGCCGGCTTGTGGCGCAGCTGACGGCGAACCTGCCCGAGCTTCGTGGTCGGCTTGCGGCGGAAGCGCCCCTCAAGGAATACACCTGGTTCCGGGTCGGCGGTCCGGCGGAGGTGCTCTACTCGCCCGCCGACGAGGCGGACCTCGCCTACTTCCTGAAGCACCTGCCGGCGGACATTCCCGTCACGAACATCGGCCTCGGTTCGAACCTGCTGGTGCGCGACGGTGGTATCGAGGGCGTTGTCATCAGGCTCGGCCGCGGCTTCGGCGAGATCAAGATCGAAGAAGGCGGGCGGCTCCGCGCCGGTACTGCGGTGCCTGACGTTAAGGTGGCCCGCGCCGCCGCCGATGCCGGCATCAGCGGCCTTTCCTTCTATCGCGGCATTCCGGGCAGCGTCGGCGGAGCGCTGCGCATGAATGGTGGCGCGCATGGTAAGGAGACTTGCGAGGCGCTGGTCGAGGCCCGCGCCGTTGACCGCCACGGCAATATCCACGTCCTGCCTGTGGCCGACCTCCATTACAGCTACCGCCATTGCGGCGCGCCGGAGGATTTCATCTTCACCGAGGCCCTGTTCCAGGGCGAGCCCGGCGACCCGGCCAAGATCTTGGCCGAGATGGACGAGATCGCCGCCTATCGCGAGGAGGTGCAACCCATCAAGAGCCGCACCGGCGGTTCGACCTTCAAGAACCCGCCGGGCCACAAGTCCTGGCAGCTCATCGATGCCGCCGGCTGCCGGGGTTTGAGCGTCGGCGACGCCAAAGTCTCGGAGATGCACTGCAACTTCCTCATCAATGAGGGCAACGCCACGGCGGCCGACATCGAGACTCTGGGCGAGACCGTGCGCGCGCGGGTGAAGCAGACGAGCGGTGTCGAGCTTGAGTGGGAAATCAAGCGCCTCGGCATCCCGGCCTAGCCCCATTGACCTGCTAAAGCGGGTAATCCAGTAACCTCCACACACGATGATTTGCCTCGCCCGGCACGGACTGGGCGGTTCCTCCACGCCAACAACTGACGGGGGCTTCGCATGACGGATAAGCAAAAGCACGTGGCCGTGCTGATGGGAGGGCTCTCGACTGAGCGTGAGGTCTCGCTGCGTTCGGGCGCGGCGTGCGCCGAAGCGCTCGAAGGCGAAAGCTACAAGGTCACCAAGATCGATGTCGGCCGCGACGTGGCCGCGGACCTTGCCAAGATCAAGCCGGATGTCTGCTTCAATGCTCTCCACGGCCGCTATGGGGAGGATGGCTGCATCCAGGGCCTGCTCGAGACCATGGGCATCCCTTATACCCATTCGGGCGTGCTCGCCTCGGCGCTCGCCATGCATAAAGAGCGTGCCAAGGCGATCATGCGTGAGGCGGGCATCCCCGTAGCCGAGAGCCGCGTGGTGTTGCGGGCCGAGGCGGCCAAGGCTCACGTCATGCCGCCGCCTTATGTGATCAAGCCGCCGGCGGAAGGCTCGAGCGTCGGCGTCTACATCGTCCGTGAAGACCAGGCTAATCCACCCCAGGAACTGACCGCCTCCGACTGGGCGCTGGGCGAGGAGCTCATGATCGAGCGCTTCATTCCGGGACGGGAGCTCACCTGCGCGGTCATGGGCGACGAGGCCCTCGGCGTCATCGAAATCCGCCCGGCAGAAGGACTTTCCTTCTACGACTACGAGTCGAAATACGCCCCCGGCGGCTCAATTCATGTGCTCCCGGCGCCGCTTAAACCAAATGTTTACCAATTGGTACAGAAGCTGTCGGTGGCGGCTCATAGGGCACTGGGCTGCCGCGGGGTCAGCCGATCGGACTTCCGATTCGACGACCGGCCAGAAGGCACGGGGGAACTGATCTGCCTTGAGGTCAATACCCAGCCTGGCATGACGTCGACGTCACTGGTGCCCGAGCTCGCTGCCTATGGCGGCCGCTCGTTCGGTGAGCTGGTCCGCTGGATCGTGGAGGACGCGTCGTGCAATCGCTAGGCCCGGCAAGGGGTCACGCTAAGGGAAGGGGGTCACAACAGGCCCTGCTCGCGCGCGGCATCGCCGCGCCGCGTCAGCCTTCCCGTAACCTGCCGGTCCTCACAGGCACGCGCGACTTGATCAGGCGCAAGCCGCGAAGCATACGCTTGGGACGTGCGAGCCGCGACCGCATGCGCGGCAAATGGTTGCTTTTCAGCCTGCTCTTCCTTGTAAGCGCCGTCGCCTATGGCGCCGTCATCGGCGGCCAGACTGGCCTGCTGCTCAATACCGCGGCCACGGGGGTCGAACGCCTTGCCGTTGCCGTTGGCTTCGGCGTGAAGCGGGTCACCGTCGAAGGCCAGCAGAACACGACGGACGCCGATATCACCGCGGCGCTTGGCGCCGGTCCGGACACGATGATGCTGACCTTCGACACGGATGCCGCCAAGCAGCGGCTCGAGTCCGTGCCGTGGATCCGGCACGCGCAAGTGATGCGGCTCCTGCCCTCGACCCTGCAAGTGGTCATCGAGGAGCGGACCCCATATGCGGTCTGGCAAAACAAGGGCAAGACTTACGTGGTCGACAACCAAGGCGTGGTGCTCGCACCGGCCCTGCCGCAAGCCTATCCGAATTTGCCGCTGGTCGTCGGCGAGGGGGCTGCCAAGCATGCGGCGGCGCTCTACGCGGCACTCAAGCCCTACGGCAACTTGAAGCGGAAGATGCTGGCGGCGCTCAGAGTGGGTGACCGGCGTTGGACTCTGAAGTTCCGCTCCGGCCTCGAGATCATGCTGCCCGACGACAACCTCGACGTGGCGCTTAAGTCTCTGACCAAGCTCGAGGCCGAGCACGGCGTGCTCGAGAGAGACATCGCTGCCGTCGATTTGCGCTTGCTCGATCGCATCACTGTGCGTTTTCACGAGACGGCCGACGCAGCGCCGCCCGCCACGGTCGCGCCCGCCGATGTGCCCACCGCGAGCACCGGCGCGACGCCTAAAGGCAAGACGTAGGACGAGGTCACGGGGGATGGCTTACACAACAACAATCAGAAGCAAGCGCCAGCGCATCGTGGCCGCGCTCGACATCGGCACCAGCAAGGTCTGCTGCCTGATCGGCAAGACCTCGGCCGCGCCCGACTGGTTCGAGGGCAAGGGCGACGCCGTGCAGTTCGAGGTGCTGGGCTTCGACCACACCCGCGCTGAGGGCCTGAAGGCCGGCATGGTTACCCATCTCGACAGCGCCGAGCATTGCATCCGCGCCGCAGTCGATGCGGCGGAGCGCATGGCTGGCGTGATGGTCGAGGACGTGCATGTCTCCGTCACCGCCGGGCGCCTCAAGAGCGAGAGCTTTTCCGCGAGCGTTGCGTTGCCGTCCGGCGCCGTGCGTGAGGACGACATGCAACGCTTGCTCGCCGGCGGCCGCCAATACGCCGCCCGTGATCGCCGCGCCGTTCTGCATGCGCTGCCCATCAGCTATCACCTCGACGAGAATGGCGGCATCAGCGAGCCGCACGGTATGTGCGGGGAGCGCTTGGCGGTGGACCTCCATACCGTAACCGCCGACGAGGTTGCCATGCGCAATCTCATGCTGTGCGTTGAGCGTTGCCATCTCGGCGTTGCCAGCCTCGTCGCCGCACCTTATTCGAGTGCGCTCTCGGTCATCACGGCCGACGAGGCCAATCTCGGCGTGGCTTGCATCGATTTCGGCGCCGGCACCACGACGCTCTCCGTCATCGCCGACGGCCACTTCATCCACACCGATGCCATCGCGCTCGGCGGCAACGGCATCACCACTGACATCGCCCGCACGCTCGCCGCGCCCATCGAGCATGCGGAGCGCCTGAAGACGCTTCATGGCAGCGCCTTTGCCACGCTCTCCGACGAGCGCGAGATCATCACCTACCCGTCGGTCGCCGGCATGTCGCACGGAAGCCTCAATCAGATCACCAAGGCGCAGCTTGCCTGCATCATCCGGCCTCGCGTCGAGGAAATCCTCGACCTGATGCGCCGCCGGCTCGCCGAGAGCGGCTTTCCCGCCGAGGTCGCCCAGCACTTGGTGCTGACCGGCGGTGGCAGCCAGCTCACCGGCTTGCCGGAGCTCGCCTCGAACATGTTTGGACGCCCGGCGCGCCTTGGCCGCCCGCGCGCCATGAATGGTTTGCCGCCCGTGGCCGCCGCGCCGGATTTCTCCGCTGCGATCGGTCTTCTCCTGCACTGGGCGCGCGGCGACGAAAAACTCGGTGCCCGCACCGAGCAACGGTTCTTGCGTACGGGGACAGGCTACTTCGCCAAGGTTGGCGAGTGGATCATGGAGAACTTTTAAAGGCTTCAAGCCGGCGCGCATGCGGGAGCGCCAGCCGAGGCCGTAGCAAGGGACAATCGCAAGGATTGGAAGCCACCATGACTATTAACCTCAGAGTTCCAGATCTGACCGAGCTCAAGCCGCGCATTACCGTGTTCGGTGTGGGTGGCGCCGGCGGCAACGCCGTCAACAACATGATCACTTGCGGCCTGAAGGGCGTGGAGTTCGTCGTCGCCAACACCGACGCGCAAGCGCTCATGAGCTCGAGCGCCGAGCGGCGTATCCAGATGGGCAACAACGTCACCGAGGGCCTGGGCGCTGGCTCCAAGCCCGAGATCGGCGCGGCTGCTGCCGAGGAGGCGATGGCCGACATCAAGGCCCATCTCGTGGGCTGCCACATGACCTTTATCACCGCCGGCATGGGCGGTGGCACCGGCACGGGCGCGGCGCCCGTCATTGCCCGCGCCTCGCGCGAGGAGGGCATCCTCACTGTCGGCGTCGTCACCAAGCCGTTCCAATTCGAAGGCTCGCGGCGGTTCCGCGCGGCCGAGGCCGGTATTGAGGAGCTGCAGAAATACGTCGACACGCTGCTCATCATTCCGAACCAGAACCTTTTCCGGGTCGCCAACGAGAAGACGACGTTCACCGACGCCTTCGGAATGGCCGACGACGTGCTGCGCGCCGGCGTGTCCTGCATCACCGACTTGATGGTGAAGGAAGGCCTCATCAATCTCGACTTCGCCGATGTCCGCACCATCATGGCCGGCATGGGCAAGGCGATGATGGGCACCGGAGAGGCGAGCGGTGACCGGCGCGCCATCGACGCCGCCGAGGCGGCGATCTCCAACCCGCTGCTCGACGACGTATCGATGAAGGGAGCAAGCGGGCTTCTCGTCTCGATCACGGGCGGCAGCGATCTCACGCTCTATGAGGTGGACGAGGCGGCGAGCCGTATCCGGACCGAGGCCGACGAGGAAGCCAACATCATTGTCGGCGCCACCTATGACGACGAGCTCGACGGCATCATCCGCGTGTCGGTCGTGGCGACCGGCATTGGACTGCCTTTGTCCTCTACGGAGCATGCGCCAGCTGAAGCGGTATCGGCTTCCCAGCAGCCTGAGAGGGGCCGGTTGACCGAGCGTCTGGCGGGCCTTGCCACGCTGCCGAGCGCTGGCCCCGAGGAACCGCCGGTCGATCTGGATGAGAGCCTTGTGGTTCCCCCCGCCAACGACACGCCCCAGGAGCAGCCCGTCTGGCGCGCTCCAGGCAACGTGACGATCGAGAAGCGGCCTGCCCAAGCGACCGGCATCGCTCTGCCGCGCACGCCGGCACAAGCCAAGCCGGCCGCGCCTCAGCGTAACTTCCAGCCGGCTCCGCCTGCTGCCATCAAGCGGCCGGTGCGGCGCATGCCGAGCATGGAGGAGCTTCCCATCGTCGC
>Ga0307446_1000243_pt1 | contig 18137 bp, 17 predicted proteins | sample SalMarSW160320MG_FD_202141 | JGI IMG/M metagenome (GOLD analysis project Ga0307446, IMG submission 202141) | Salt marsh sediment microbial communities from the Plum Island Ecosystem LTER, Massachusetts, United States - SW1603-20 | ecosystem: Environmental > Aquatic > Marine > Intertidal zone >... | reverse complement strand
TAAAAGGACAAATATCAGTCCGCCGATTTTTAACTGTCCGGGTTCATGGCTATAATTTATTAAAAATCCTAAAAGGACCAAAAAGAAAACATGCGTTGCTCTTTGGAGCTGTATAATATTTAAGAGTTCAATATGGTACCTTGACCATGGGGTAAAGGGGTGAACGACAATATATAAATGATATATTGTTGCGATAAAAAGAATGATATAGATAATTTTCTTTAGAACAATTCTGTGCTCCACAGTAATTCGACCTTCAACGAATCGTTTTTTATGTTAAAAACTTTATCGGCCAGGGTTAGTTTTATTCCTTTCACTGATGAAAACGATAATACTCTCCGCCTTTCATTTCTCAGTCGCTCATTAATGTCATAGGTACCGCCGGTATAATAATTTTCGGTTTGCTCATTGGTTTTCATATAAAAATCATTAAAATCATTTGTAAGCGAGAAATAGATCTCAACTTTGCCTCCGGTTACTGAATTTACGAATTCAATTTTCCCTTTATCCCAGCTCCAGAACAAAAAAAAGTTCGTTCCTCGGGCAGAAGTGATGATGATCGGTCTTGAGAATTTGATAAAAAATACAACAAGCAGTATAGAAATCAAAAAGAGGACAACAGTCCTCTTTTTGATTTTATTCATAGCGAACAATTACTTAGTTGCTCCGATTTCTTTAAAATATTTGATCGCCCCCGGGTCAAACGGAATCGTTGTTTTGCCGATGAATTTTGCCGTATTTTCAGCGGTCGTCATAATGGCCGGTTTAATGGCGCGATGCAACTGATCCAGGTGGGTGAAGACCGCCTTGACGATATCGTACGCAATGTTATCAGGCAGGCTTTTAGGCGCCAACACCCAGTTCCAGAATCTTATGGTAGGGGTGTCCGAATTTGATTCATATACATTTTTCGAAATAACACCGGGTTCTGCAAGCCCTGCAAAATTTTTGTCAAAATACTTGACGACATCACTGTCCTTGGGAATGGAAACAAATGAAATGGTTTTATTTCTTCTTTTCAGCGTCGTCGCCAACTCGACAATGGAGCCGGTCGGTAACCCGCCGGACCAGAAATAAGCGTCGATGGTCCCGTTGGATAATGCTTCCGTTGATTCTTTGGCACCTAATTTTTCCCACTTTTTGAATGAGTCGGCCTTAACACCTGCAGCCTTCAATACGAGCATGGCGGTAAACTCGGTTCCCGATCCCGGCGCTCCGGTGGAAACCCTTTTGCCTGCCAGGTCTTTTACCGTTTTGATGCCCCTGTCTGCTGTTGTGACAATTTGCAAATAATTGGGATACATCATCCATAAAATTCTTGATGGTGCAGGTTTTTCCTTAAACATTTTATGAGCGCCCGTATAAGCGACATACGCCGAATCCGGCAAAGATGTTGCACAAAAATAGATGCCTTTCTCAGGATCTGTTTTGTCCCTTAAAAGCAGATTATCGTCAATGGATGCGGCCGTTTGAATGGCAGTGGCTTGATATGGCGTGTTCGCAGTGATGATGGCGGCTACTTGGGTGCCATAATAAAGATAAACGCCTCCGATTCCACCGGTTGCAAAAATGATCTTGATTTGTTTTGCAGAAACAGAAGATGAAATCATCACTATCCAAATTAAGGCCCCTATAAAAAAATTCCTTTTCATGTCAATCTCCTCCTGATTTTTTGGGGTTTGTACGGCAAATGCCGGGGATGGCAACTATTGACGGTTGAAGGCGGCTGCCCGGTCGGTGGAAAAATCTTTGCCAAGCGGATATGGGGGATTAAAATTTTCTCTCTGAAACGAGAAGATTCCTCAAAATTAGGATTTTCGGTTGAGATTAAGACGAGGCCGAGGATCAACCCACCCCGTCTGTTGACGGGATCTTCGACACGCATATCAAGTATGTCGAGGACTTGAGACGAGGGCTCAACGCCGATATCGGGCGAAAAGACTTTTTTGAGATGGTTTCTATAAAAAGTGAAAGAAAGATGTGCATCGATTGTTCCCGGTTGAACCATGCCAGACCACCCATTATGCAGTGACAATGATGGTTAAAGTGCGAGATTTGTAAAATTAGAAAAAAGATACTGGAAGTCACAGATGTTGTCAATATGCAAATTTTACAAAAAACTGCGAACGCTCAGGGGTATCAAAAGTATCGATGTCTCCGGAAGAAAAAGGGAAACAAAGTAAGCTCGGGAAATGCGCTCGGTACGGTGGGTTCACAGCTCATTGTCGGTATCTAATACCCCATTATTCCTGAAACGCAGCCGACGATAGCGGCAAAAAATCGATTAGTCTATCGAACCAGTCGTTTTCATTTTGACTTGCGCTCCTTCCAGTTCGCATTATCTTTTATTTTGAAATCGGTCATTTTCAGCGTGCGGATGGTGGCTAAAGATCAGCCTGTCCTACAACAATTGGACAAAAAAACAATATGCTTATCGCTTGTATTTTTCTGTCCGGCAGTTCGTCAAATTTGACGCTATTTGATTTTTCTGATATTTATCAATAGATTTCATAAGACAATAATTTAATTCAGTTCATACATAAAGGCTCGACTCAAAGGAGGGCAAAATGGCTGTTAAAGTATTGATTAAACGGATCGTCCCTGAAGACAAGGCCAAAGAGATAATTCCGCTTTTCAGAGAAATAAGATCTCTCGCAACAAATCATTCCGGCTATATTTCCGGTGAAACTTTAAGAAGTATGGACCGGCCGGATCTGTTTTTGGTGATCAGTATGTGGCATTCTTCAGAAGACTGGAAAAAGTGGTTGGCCAGCGAAGATCGAAAAAAAATTCAGGACAAGATCGATGCCTTGCTGGGAGGGAAAACCGAGTACGAAACTTTTCACTATGGTTTTTCAGCGTAGGCGGTTGTTGGAATCTGCTTAGAAGTGGTTTCAAAACCTCCCCTCGGTCTCAATCCGCCAAAGGCGGACAAGTCTCTGTGTTAAACTGTGACGTCCAATCCTCGAAATATTCCCGATATTCCTGCGGTTGGCCATCACAGTTTGCCTTGACCTTGAACCCGATTGATGATTTTGAAACCACTTCTATGGAAAAATTTTGCCCGGGTTGAGGATCATATTTGGATCAAAAACTTTCTTGATTTCAGTCTGGAGCCGGATATTTTCTGCAGAAAGCTCCATCGGTAAATACTGTTTTTTTGCCTGGCCGATGCCATGTTCGCCGGAAATCGTTCCACCCATTTGAATCACCCGGGCCAATATATCCCTTACGCCGCTTTCCACCCGTTTTATATTGTTCCTGTTTTGAGCCGTGATGTTCAGATGGATATTGCCGTCCCCTGAATGACCGAATGTGTAAATTTTCAGGCTGTATTCCGCTTCGAATTTCGGAAGCTCGGCCACGAGGATCGGAATTTTTTCAAGGGGAACCGCAACGTCTTCGGGGATATAGAGGGCGCAATTTTCGTGAATTTTGAGAGAGACCTGGCGCCGGACGCTCCAGATGGCTTTAAGATCCTCTTCATCAAAGGCGGGCAGAACATGTGCCGCGCCGATTTCTTTTAAAATCGTTTCAAGGCGGTTTATTTCTCGTTTTATCTCATCCGGATCCCCGTCAACTTCGATAATGAGCAGTGCGGCGTTATCGCCGGGAACATGAAAGGGTAAACTTTCTTTTACCAGAGAAAGACATTTGCCATCCATAAACTCCATCGCCGACGGCAGATGACCCCTGTTCAGGATTTCAGTCACGGCGTTCATGGCTGTCGGTAACTGGGAAAAGATAGCTGTCAGGCCGCCGATAGCCGCCGGCAAAGGAATCAACTTTAAAATTAAACGGGTAATGATTCCCAGCGTACCTTCGGAACCGATCAGCAGCTGTGTCATATCATACCCGACGACACCCTTGCGGGTACGGGTTCCGGTTTCAATCATTTTTCCGGAAGGAAGGACTGCCTCGAGGCCGAGAACATAATCCTTTGTGGTGCCGTACTTGACACATGACGGGCCGCCAGCATTGGTGGCTGCATTACCGCCGATGGTACTTTGGTCCATCCCTGCAGGGTCCGGCGGAAAGAAAAGCTTTTTTTGCCGAACAGCATCGCGTAAAATCTTTGTAATGGTCCCGGGTTGAGCTTCGGCAATAAGATTTTTCGTGTCAATGGAAATGATACGGTTCAACTTTTCCAGTGACAATACAACACCGCCCAAAACCGGCAGGCAGCCCCCGGCCAGCCCTGAGCCGCCTCCCCGCGGGATTACCGGGAATCCGTATTCATTGGCCAGCTTCATCAAGGCTTGAATCTGGCCCGTTTCATGAACGCGGACCACGAGTTCCGGAGGATAACTCAGACCTGATGCGTCCCGTGAATAGGGCTCAATTTCATCCGCATTTGCAACAATGCATTCATCGCCTATGGTATCGGCAATCCGTTTTCTGATGTCTTCAGATATGGGTGTGTATTTGGTCATATTTCACTTCATAAGTACATCTAAAGTGCCTATTTCAAGTGCCTAAAGTGATCTAAAGTGCCTAAAGTTAAGGGATTCTATCAATTATATAATAAAGTCAGCGGATCGACACGCGGCGCAAGCGCCTGCGTTGGGCGAGCGACATCATTCTTATAACTTTAGATCACTTCAAACTTTAGCTCACTTTAGCTCACTTAAAGCGCTAAGCTTTTCCGAAACCCGGAATCTTGAGCTTTTCCTCGATCTTTTGCAAAAGAAACGTGGCCATGGTGACAAGAACCAAGTAATAAAATCCAATGACCAAAAAGACCTCGGTATATCTAAATGTCCGAGTCGCGATGATTTTGCCTTCGCCGGTCAACTCGATGCACGTAATGATGTAAGCCAGGGAGGAATATTTGATCAAATAAATAATCTCGTTGCCGCATCCAGGCAGGGCCCGTCGAACCGCTTGCGGTAAAATGATGTTGACCATGGTTTTAAATGTGGAGAACCCCATGGACTGCGCGGCCAGGATCTGCCCTTTCTTGATGGACAAAAGCCCGCCGCGAATATACTCGGAATGGTACGCACTGCTGCACAATATAAAGCCGATAACGGCCGCTGTGTAAGCATCCAGATAGATGCCGAGATTGGGCAGTCCGAAATAGAGCAAAAAAAGTTGTACCAAAAGCGGCGTTCCCCGAAAAATCATGGCATATCCATTGGCTGCCTTTCGGATGACAGGGTGGCCGAATGTGCGTAGCGTTCCGATCACGATTCCGAGCCCGAGACCGACTAACCCTGATGGAATGATTAGCTTTATAGACATGACCAATCCCCGGTTCAGGGCCGGAATCAATTGCGTTGCGTAAAATGCAGTGTCCATTTATTCGTTCTCGGCATAAAGCTCGTCGAGCCGACTGCAGAAATCCCTGGATCGGGTACCTGAATTCGGAGAAAGGAGTTCTTCGGGCAAACCCCGTTCAATGATGCTGCCGTTTTCCATGAATAATACCTCATCGGCCAAAGTCCGGGTAAAACCGATTTGATGGGTGGCCAGAACCATGGTCATGCCCCCGCGGGCCAGATCCCGTATAACAGATAATACTTCACCGATGAGTTCGGGATCCAGAGCGGATGTCGGTTCGTCCAAAAGCATGATTTTAGGATCCATGGCAAGGGCTCTGGCGATGGAGACCCGTTGCTTCTGCCCGCCGGACAACTCGGCCGGGAAAAGTCCGAGTTTATCTCCCAAGCCCACCCGTTCAAGCTCGGCAACCGCACGGTCCCGGGCCGCCTGACGGTTCATCTTTTTAACTTTACGAAGTGAAATGGCAACATTTTCCAATGCATTCAGATGATCAAAAAGGTTGAAATCTTGAAAAATCATTCCGACTTGCTGCCGAAAAGCATATAGATCCCGTTTCCGGCGGCTTTGAATTTCAGTCCCTTCCAGCCATACATGCCCTTTGTCCGGAGGAATGAGAAAATTGATGCACTGAAGGAGTGTACTTTTACCGGCGCCGGAGGGTCCGATAAGCACCTTTAATTCACCCCTTTGAAGACTGAAAGACACGGATCTGAGGATCTTTTTTCCCCCGAGTATCTTACAGATGTTGTCGACACGCAGAACCGGTTCTTTGGATTCCGTCATATTTTCCCTTTAGTGAGAATATCCTGGTATGCGCACCTTTGCTTCCAGTTTCAACAATGCCCGAACTCCAAGCCAGGTCAGAATAAAGTAAAGGCATCCCGCCGTGATATAAAGAGGCAGATCCTGATAGGTCCGTGAGGCAACAAAATGACTGCGTGCCATAATTTCAGAAGTCCCGAGAACAAATGCCAGTGCGGAATCTTTGAGGATTATGGAATATTCATTGGACCAGCCGGGGATGGAGAATCTCAGCGCCTGGGGCAAAATAATATTGATAATGGCGTTGATGTCGCTCATCCCTAAGGCTCTTGCTGCTTGAAGTTGACCTTTGGGCAACGAGAGGATCGCACCCCTGAAGATCTGAGATTGGTAAGCGGCGGTTGTCATACCCAAGACAAGGGTGGATGCGGCAAAGGCGCTTAAATTAAGTCCTGCGAGGGTGAACAATCCGAAGTAAAAAAGAAACAGAAGCACCAATACCGGAACGCCTCTGAAAAACCAGACATAAAGGCCTACCAGCCAACGAACGGTACGATTTCCGTAAACTTGGCCGACGGCCATATGGATCCCCAAAACGAGACCGATTCCCATGGCGCCGATAACGATTCCCGAGGTGACAAGGGCGCCCTTAAGCAGATAGGGGAGTGCTTCAAAAACGACCGAAAATGTATTATGCATTTGGGATAAAAACCTTCAAAAACAGAAGGCGCAGATTAACCACGCCTTCTGAGTCAACTTCCACCCGCGAAGCGGGTGGATTGCCTTTTCGGCTACAGGCCTAAAAGGCAACAGCACGTCAGTGCTTTCGACGTTGAACTTGCATCCGGGTGCAACGCCCCCGGTGTGTTTTGCAAGAATAAATTCACTCTCTACGGGTGTATTCGTGGCTCGGCTATTTCCGGAGATATTTTTTGACCAGTTCATTCCAATGCGGATCCGCCATAAGCATTTTCAGCCCCTTATTCAACGTATTCAGCAATTTTGTGTCCTGTTTGCGAACCGCATAGCCGAATTGCTCGTTAGGCATGCCGAAAGTGCCGAGGATCTTTATGGGTTTTTTACCGGCGGCGTCTATTGCCGGTGCATCATCCATTGCAGCAGCAGCGATGCGGCCGTTCAAAACGTCTTCGATGGCCAGGGGTGCGGAGTCATAATAAACCAGTTTGAAATTCCAACCTTTTTTGGCGGCGGTGTCTTTGAGCCATTCCGCCTCGCTGGTCCCGCGCTGAACGCCCAGCCGATTGTTGCCTTTCAGTACCTGGTCTACCGTAAGGGCGGCATCCTTTTTGGAAACGAAGACCTGTTTGATTTCCCAATATGGGATTGTAAAGTTGACCATTTTCCGTCGTTCGGGCGTGATGCTCATCCCCGATGCGATAAAGTCGATTTTTTTAGCCACCAGATTGGGAATGATGCCGTCCCAGTCCATGGGCTGATGTTTGACAGTGAAATCCATTTTTTTGGCAATCCAGTTCACCGCATCAATATCAAAGCCGCTGGGATTCCCTGATTTGTCGACATAAGCAAAAGGTGGGAAGTTGGCATCGATGCCGTTGACGAGTTCCTTTGCAAAGACATTACCGCTCGAAATCAAAAAAAGCGCCAGAACAACTGCCATAAACCTTGAAATATTTTTCATCATGCTTTCGACCTCCTAACGTTAATCGTTTATTTTTAACCGGCATTACAATCTCGCTCGATAACAGTTGAGTCCATTGCTGTCAAGAGGTATCCTCCTTGTCGAATTGTCTTTTCATGGGCAAGGATCTCATATAACAATCCAACAGAAATAGGCCTTTTAATTATCAAATCTTTTGGTTTCTATTACTTGACAAGAAGTTTTAATTAACGAACAAAGCCTCAAGTTCTGTTAAGGGTATTTGATCCACAACCGCTTTTCCGATCCCATCGAGCAAAACAAAGTATATATGATCTCCTTTGCGTTTTTTGTCTTTTTTCAGGGCATCGAAAACCCTTTTCCTTTCCGCCCGGATGGTGACGGGAAGCCCGATTCTTTGTAGCAATGTTTTGATTCTCGCGGCATCTTCGTTCGAAAGACGGCCTCTTTTTACGGATAGCGCCGCAGCTGTAGCCATGCCCGCGCTGACGGCTTCGCCATGGGGAACACCGGCGGTCTTTTCAAATGCATGTCCGAAGGTGTGTCCGAAATTCAGTTTTCGGCGCGCTCCTTTTTCCAGTTCATCCTGGTTGACGATGCCCGACTTGATGACGATGGAATCATAAACCAGTTTTTCAATGACGTCGATGTCCAGGGTCAATGCTTTCTGAGAATGTTTTTCGAGATATGCAAAAAGATTTGCATCTTCGATGACGGCATGTTTGACGATTTCCGCCATGCCGTTTAAGATTTCTTTTTCCGGCAGCGTGTTCAAAAGCCCTGGATCGCAGATAACGAACTCAGGCTGGTTGAAAACGCCGATCAAATTTTTGTATCCTTGGAAATTAACGCCGTTTTTGCCGCCCACGCTGGCATCCACCTGAGACAAAAGCGTAGTAGAGACAAATCCGAATCTCACGCCGCGAAGATAAGTCGATGCCGCAAATCCTGTGATGTCACAGACAATGCCGCCGCCGATCCCGACAATGAACGCGGATCGATCCGCCTCAAATTTTAAAAGTTCTTCGTAAATATGGTGAACCGTGTCGAGGGTTTTTATCGCTTCGCCGGTTTTAAGCGTTATGAGTGGATGGGAAGGGAACTGATTTTCATGATATTTTTTTACATTTGTGTCGGTAATTAAAACCACTTTCCCCGACGGAACATATCTTTCCAGATTCCTGAAGGTTTCGCCCACATGGATGAAGGAATCACCGGTGCTGCCGTGAATTTCAAAGGTTTTCATCCAAAGCTCCTTTTATAAAATCGTTAAATGATTTTATTTTATTACCAGAATACATAAAAAGGGCAACAATAAACGAGACCGGTTTGGGGAAAAAGAGTTCTTGACAGATATAAAATAATAGCGTAAAAATCCGAGACGATAAATAATCGGATAAGGAAGACCATAGATGAACCGACAATGTATTTTTAGCTGCTGTAATGCCTTTGGGCGCTTCTTTTTTATCTTTAGAAGCGTCCATCCGGATCGATAACGCTATCGTTTAAAACACCCCGGATGGACCAACACCGGTCTGTCCGGGGTTTATTTTTTTAAAGCCCCGGGAAGTGATTCTCGGGGCTTTTTTTGTGAATTCGTTGAAAGGAGGCGTATCATGATTCTTGTACTTGAAAAGGAGATCACCCAGGATCAGAAGAGCAATATTCGAAGCATGCTGTTCAGGGAAGGGTATATTGTTCGTGAAATGTCCGAGGCCGGACAGAACATTATCGGCGCCGTGGGGGAAGGGGATAAAAAAACCGATTTTTTTGAATCGCTTCCGGGTGTTGCCAGGGTGATACCGATTTCGACATCTTTCAAGCTGGTCAGTCGGCAGATGCATACCGAAGACACCCGGGTCAAGGTGGGAAATGTGGTGGTGGGCGGTGAGCGGATCACCGTCATCGCGGGTCCGTGTGCGGTGGAGAGCAGAGAGCAGGCGTTGACCATCGCCCGGGAGGTCAAAAGATACGGCGCTGTTTTGTTCCGGGGTGGGGCGTTCAAACCCAGGACGTCGCCTTATTCGTTTCAGGGCCTCCAGGAAGAAGGACTTAAAATCCTGGCCGAGGTTCGAGAAATCACCGGCCTTGGCGTTGTGACCGAAATTACTTCCCCGGCCCAGGCGGACATGATGATGAAGTATGTCGATGTGGTCCAGGTCGGCGCACGGAACATGCAGAATTTTGAGCTGTTAAAGTGCGTCGGCCGCATCGGAAAACCCGTGGTGCTTAAAAGGGGGCTGTCTTCTACCATCGAGGAGTGGCTCATGTCGGCCGAATATATCCTGTCGGAAGGAAACGACAATGTTATCCTGTGTGAGCGGGGCATACGAACGTTTGAACCGTATACGCGCAATACCCTTGATCTGTCCGCTATTCCCGTGCTCAAAACGCTTACCCATCTGCCGGTGATCATCGATCCCAGTCATGCCACCGGCATTCGGGAGAAAGTCAGCCCCATGGCACGGGCCGCCATTGCCGCCGGTGCCGACGGATTGATGATCGAGGTGCATCACGACCCGGACCATGCCCTTTCGGATGGTCCCCAGAGTCTTTATCCGAAACAATTCGGCCAATTGACGCGCGATCTATATGTCATCGCACCGGTTGTGGGAAAACAGGTCGATTTTGACTATCTGGATAAGGCCAGAGCCGTTGATCGTTTGAGCCGGACCAATGGTACAGGCGTCCAAAAGGCTGCATTTTTAGGAGAAATGGGAACTTTCAGCCACAAGGCATGTATGCAGTATTTCGGCACCCAAGTCGCCGGTGTGCCCGCACCGTCGTTTAAAGCGATCTTTGAGGCGGTAAAGACCGGCGAGGTCGATTTCGGCGTGGTGCCTGTGGAAAATTCTCTTTCCGGAAGCATTCATGAGAATTATGACTTTCTGTTGGAATACGATTTTAAAATTATCGGCGAAATCAAACTCCGCATCATCCATCATCTGGTCGGCCATCGCGGCGCCGGGCTGGGCGACATCAAGCGGGTTTTTTCGCCCCCGCTGATTTTTCAGCAATGCCGCCAGTTTCTCGACCAGCATCCGGACTGGGAGCTGATTCCGGTAAAGGATTCCGCCAGCGCAGTAAAGGAAATCAGCAAAACAAAAAATCCGGGCGATGCCGCCATTGCAAGCCAGGAAGCCGCCGATATTCATGGCATGACGGTGATTGAGGAAGGGATCGAAACCAATCCACGAAATTTTACCCGTTTTGTTATCATCGGCGCTCAACCATTCGTTAAAGGGCCCCGAGGCAAGTCGTCGCTGATCTTTTCCACCGGGCATCAGCCGGGCGCGCTTTTCGAGGTTTTGAAGATATTTGCCGAAAACAGCATCAACATGGTGAAACTGGAATCACGCCCCATTCATGGAAAACCGTGGGAATATATGTTTTATGTCGATATCGAGACGGATTCCGAATCGGAAGCGTTCCGGCCGGTATTCGATCAATTGACCCAAAAAACCGACTATCTGAAGATTCTGGGGAGTTATTGAGATCCAAGTAATTACTAACAAATTTGGGCTCAATGTTGACAATTCGAGGTGGGATGGTTAAAATCAATTTTATTTTTATCGGCAAGCTTGTTCAATTCAGAATAGACGGCTTAGAGGTTCAGGGCTCAGAGGTTCAAAGGTTTGGGGTCCACTGTTCCTGGTTTGAGATTTATTTAAGAACCTAATAGGGTCAGAATCTTAGAAGATTGGAGAGTCTTAAAAACCGATTTTCTATCCCTATCGCATACCCCATGAACTTTGAACGGGGAACCCGGAACCTGGCTGTTTGGATTTAACCTTCATCGGCGAAAGGAGAAAGGCATGTTAAGAAAAGCGACCTATAAACTGCGTGTGGCCCGAAGGGAGTCTCTTTATGTTCACGATGATTTTGACCACCAACTCCAGCTTGTCGAGCTGGAAGGCGTCCCCCTTCACTATGAAGTGGGTGTTGCCGGGGAATTTGTCTCCCGCCGCAGTGTCAATTTCCATGACCGCATTGCCGGCAGCGGACATATGCAGGGTTATGCCGTGACCAATTTCCAATACGGCTCGGTTTACAGCAAGTTCGAAGGCCACCGCGACGGAAAAAGCAAACTCACCAACGGTACATGGGAGACCTATAAGGGGACAGGCAAGCTGGACAACATCAAAGGCAAAGGCACCTTTAAAGTCACATCGGCGGATCAACCCGGTGAATTTATTCTCGAAATGGAAGGAAAGTATGAGCTCTGATTAAAATTGTTGCCGATTTAAATTTAAAAGAAAAAAAGCCGGGCTAATCACCGGCTTTTTTTATGGACCTGTGTTCTCGTACAAGTTCCAGATAGTGATCTGCGGTTTCCTTACGTTTTTCGACGCTGGTTTCGGGAAGTACTTTTTTCAATTCACAAGGGGTGCCGGCGACCAAATGGTACGGTCCGACAATCTGCCCGTGTTTCACCACCGATCCGGCAGCCACGACAGTACCGGTTTTGATCCGTGCGCCGCCGAGCACAACAGCATTAATGCCGATCAGGCAGTCGTCTTCCACAATACATCCGTGAACCACTGCATTATGCCCCACCGTTACATGATTTCCGATCACTGTCGGTTTGCCATGATCCGTATGAATGGTGCAATTGTCCTGGATATTGGTGCTTTCACCGATGGTGATCCGCTCCATATCTCCTCTGACCACTGTACCGTACCAGACGCTGGCGTTGTCTTTAATTTCAACGTTTCCAATGATCACCGCCGTGGGCGCGATAAAGACATTTTTCCCGATGATCGGTGCAATGCCTTTAAATTCTAATATCATGGTCTTTTTCCTTAAATCTTAAAGCTTTCGGTCATGCCCGCAAATTTTTTACGAAGTTTGGGCTTTTCTATCTTTCCGGTGGGGTTGCGTGGAACATCATCGAAAATGATCCTTCGAGGTCTCTTGTATCTTGGCAGCGCCCGGCAAAATGCATCGACCTCTTCAGCAGTGAGTTTTTGTCCGGCCTTTATTTGAATAATAGCAGCGGCGATTTCTCCCAGGCGGAGGCTGGGAAGGCCGATTACCGCCACGTCGTGAATTTTGGGATGTGTCTGCAGAAAATCCTCAATTTCAACCGGATAGATGTTTTCCCCGCCGGTGATAACGACATCTTTTTTTCGATCCACCAGCCATATAAAACCGTCTTCGTCTTCTCTGGCCACATCTCCCGTGAGCAGCCAGCCGTCAATCAGCGTTTGGCGGGTGGCTTCCGGATTCTTATAATATTCTTTCATGACACCGGGCCCTTTTACGATGAGTTCCCCGGGGAGTCCCGGGACAACCGAATTCAACCGATCATCGACAATCCGGACTTCCCAGTCAAAACCCGGCAGCCCGATGGCACCGACCTTGTGGATATTTTCCATCCCCAAATGGACACATCCCGGTCCGGTGCATTCGGTCAAACCATAATTGGTATCGTACTGGTGATTGGGAAAAATTCTTTTCCATTCCTTAATCAAAGAGGATGGGACGGGCTGGGCTCCGATATGCATCAGGCGCCACTGGTTCAGGTGAAAGTCTTTGAGCTTGATTTCCCCGCTTTGGATCGCGAAGAGGATATCGAGGGCCCAGGGGACCAGCAACCATACTACCGTCGCTTTTTCTTCGGAAACGGCTTCCATGATCCATCTGGGTTTAATTCCTTTGAGGATGACGCTTTTGGCGCCGACAATGAAGTTCCCGAACCAGTGCATCTTGGCGCCGGTATGATACAAGGGCGGGATACAAAGGAAGTTGTCCTCATGGGTTTGCTTGTGGTGCATATTTTCCAAAAAGCAGGAAAATTCAAGATTCCGATGGGTTAAAAGCGTTGCTTTTGGGGTGCCTGTGGTTCCGGAAGTAAAGTACAGCGCGGCTTCATCGGTAATGTCGATGTTGATTTTGGGATCCAGTGAATGGAGGTCTTTAAGAATCTCTTCATAAGATTCAGCAAAGTCGGGTTTGAGTTCTTTGGGGCCGGCAAATATGTAAGTTTCAACAAAACGATCCAGACTTTCTTTAACGTCGGCAATACGGTCAGTAAATTCCTCACCGAAAATAAAGGCTTTGGCTTCGGCGATTTGCACACATCGTTCAATGGTTTTTGCCACAAAACGAAAGTTAAGGGGAACGGCCCAGGCACCGGTACGGAGGATACCGAAATAGATGGGGAGCCATTCAATGCAGTTGGTCATCAAATGGACAACGCGGTCCCTTTTCTTGATTCCCCGGGCGATAAGCGCCTGGGCCAGCTGATTGGACTGGCCGTCGAATACTTTCCAAGTGATTTCCCGGCGTCGATTTTTTCCCGGCTCCCTTTCGACGAGTGCCGTTTCAGCCCCATATACGCGAGCATTGCGGGCGAGTATCTCTGTGATCAGCATACTTCATCCTTTCAGTGAATCCGTATGCTACGGGTGGATATCAAAATTGTTATCGTCGGTCAAGATTCTAGTTCATGTCCGGTTCTTAAATGATGCCCTAACGGAAAGTCAAGTTCAGACAAAATCCGAATATCTCTATCTATACCCTGTTAATGGTTAGGATCGTGGAATTGTTAAGAGCACTTGACGATCTCAACGAACCACGCGCAGCGCAGGCGCTTGCGCCGCGTGAACGATCTGAACAGGAAAGAGGCACGATTGTTGCATGTGTTTGATTTCGGTCAAAATCCTTTTCAAATAGAAAGGTGAATTCGCATGGACATATATGTCGCCAGACAACCTATATTCGACATCAAAAAATGCATATTCGGCTATGAACTGCTTTTCAGGTCGGATATGAACAATTTTTTCCCGGAAATTGAGGAAAATTTAGCGACATCGAAGCTTCTTTCCAACAGCTTTTTTAACATCGGGATTGAAAAAATTGCCGGTTCCAATCTGGCTTTTATCAATTTCCCCCAGGAATTGCTGATCAAGCAGGTTCCCCTGATGTTTTCCCAGGACAAGCTGGTGGTGGAAATTCTGGAAGATGTCGAACCTTTGGCAGGCGTGATTGAAGCCTGCCAGGAGATTGCGCTGAATGGATATATCGTTGTGCTGGATGATTTTTTTTATAAACCTGCGCTTGAGCCGCTGATTGAAGTCGCGGACATCATAAAAATAGACGTTCAAGCCACTCCTTTGGAGGAGGTTGGTGATGTTGTCAAAAAAATGACGGTAAAGGGTGTCGATCTTTTGGCTGAAAAAGTGGAAACCCACGATGAATTCAGACAAGCCCTTGACATGGGATTTCGTTATTTTCAGGGATTCTTTTTCAGCAAACCGGAGGTTTTGAAAAGCAAGGAGATTTCCACATCCCAGATGCATCTTTTGGAAATTATGGCCGAGGTCAATAAAGAGGATTTTAAATTTGACAAGCTGGAAAAGATGATCGTTCGAGATGCGTCCATATCCTATAAACTGATGCGATTGATCAATTCCGCATTTTACAAGCGGGCCAAGGAAATTTCTTCCATTCGGCAAGCCATTGTTATGATCGGCGAAACAGGAGTCCGCCGTTTTTTGTCATTGATCGCCATGGCAGGATTGGCCTCCGGCAAACCAGATGAATTGATAAAGGTCTCGCTGATCCGGGCAAAATTCTGTGAACATCTTGGAAGCCATATTGGCAGCAGAACGGATCCATCAGAGCTATTCACCCTGGGCTTGTTTTCTCTAATCGATGCGATCATGGATGATTCCATGGAAAACCTTATGTCTCAAATTCCCCTGTCCGAGGACATCAAGGATGTTCTCATTTCCAAAGACGGTGAGTTGGGTAACTTTCTAGTATTGATTGAATCCTATGAAAAGGGAGATTGGAATCAAATCCAGAAAATCGTAGACAATATCGGGGTCCATGAAGACGATCTTCCCCGCCATTACTTGGCGTCACTGAACTGGGCGGACAGCTTGAACGTTCTCCAGTAGGTAGTTTTAAATCTTTCATTAGAAGCCATCCATCCTTGACACATATTAATTCCCATTATACTAGTATCTTGGTCCTGTAATTCATTGAATTTATCCATTTAAATGAAGCGTCGGGGATTTTGTCCGAAAAAGCGCATTTATCGGCCACCGACAAAGGAAAACGCCCCGATCCCAATAAAACAGCGGACACCATCCTGGCGCATGTGAATGACAAGCGTAAAAAATTGGGTCTTGTAGTGTAGCTTTAAGAGAAATTATCGATATGGGAAGATTGAAAATACTGGTATCAGGCAGCACTGAGTCCGCTGTGAATCAGGCAAGACGGGAACTGCTTGAATCCATTATTATCAAAATTTTAAGCAAGGATGGATACCGTGTCGACGGCATTCGTCCCATAGATCCTCATCAAATGGAACTGGACATCGAGGGAAAACACCTTGAAACCGGTTCTCCGCTTTATGCTGTCTGCAGGTATTCAGAAACAGCCGTGTCAGAGCGCGACCTTCAGGCTTTTTACGGCAGATACATGATAAAATGGCTTGAAGACAATCAATGTCACGGTTTTTTCCTTGTCTTGCCCGGTTTTGACGAAAGGGCCGGGAAATTTTATCGTCAACACATCAAGAATAATGAACATGTTACCACCTTTTTGTACGAAGAAAACGACGTCTTGAAAACGATTTCAGAGATGCCGGGGCATGTCGGTCCGGGCCAGATTGCCGATCGAATACCCCCGGAAAAGGGTGAAATCGGTGAAAATATATTGCTTTATACGGAAAAAGGCATGTATTGGATCTGGTTTATTACATCTCACGGGAAAAACACGCCGAATAAGTTCGTCTTATTTGACGACAGGGGTGCGTCAATATCGGATCGAGCCGTCATTGACTTTCTCGTGAAGCTGTACCCCCCGCTGGCCGATTTTAACCACATTCTGATGGATAAGACGGTATTGCTTCAACCCGGTTTGTTTCAGGACACCGATCCGGTTGTAGACGTCAGCGGCAGTACCAAATGCTTCGAGTATCCGCTCCCTGCTTCACCAAAACATTTTGTAGGAAGAAAATCCATTTTCAACATTCTCGATACACTCACCCGTCAAGTCCTTTATCATCAGACAAAGGACCGGGGTGTGGTGATAGAGGCACCCCTGGGCTGGGGAAAAAGTTCAATGGTCCTGGCGAGTGTTGCACATGTGCAAAAGAACGGTCACCTCGCCGTTGCCGTTGATTGTCGAACGGCATCGTCATCCGCATTTGTCCTCCGTGTCCTGGACCATGCCGCTATGAAATTTGGAGATCTTGATGGAGGAAACCGCCATGAAGGTCAAAAAAAATCGACGCTGACATTTGGCGATCCCGTCCAATGGATACTGGATATCGGTCAGAAGCTCGAATCCCGGAACAAACTCATGTTTATCTTCTTTGATCAGTTTGAGCATATTTTCTTTCTGCCGGACGCGCTCCGTAGGATTAAAGATCTTTTTCTTGAGATCATTGACAGACAAACGAATATTGTTTTGGGATTTTCGTGGGACAGAAGGGTTATTTTTTCAAACCGGGTGTTTTCCGACCTAGGATTTGATGGGGTTACCGAAAAATGCCGAAAAATGATCTTGTCCGCTTTTTCAAAGTCTGAAATCGATGCGCTATTAAAAAGACTTGTCAAGGAATTGGATGAACCTTTGACAAAAGAGCTTCGGATTTTTCTACATAAATTTTCACAAGGATATCCCTGGCTGCTGAAGTTACTTTGCTTTCATGTCAAAATCGCACGGCAGTCCGGTATCCCTCAGCCGGCTGTCCCGGAGATTCTTTTAGGCATCGAAGAACTCTTTCAACAGGAATTTCAACATCTGTCCGGTGCCGAACGCAATTTCTTGCATCAAATCGCCGAATCAATTCCCGGACAATTTTCTGCATCTTTTGAAACAACAGATCATCAGGTGATTCAAGGACTGGCCCGCCGGGGATTGATCAAAAGCATTGGTAAGGCCGTAGATGTTTCATGGAATATTTTACGGCACTATTTGAATACCGGAGAATTGCCCTTTCGTGATCATTTTCTTTTCAACACCCGCATTGGACAGGTGGTCGATGCGCTGAAGATTCTTTATGACGCCGGCGGCATAATTGATGTTTTAGGGTTCAAAATCCGGACCGGAATGCCGGACCGTGCGTTTTACGGTCTTGCAAGGGACATGGATCTAGCAGGACTGGTGACGTTCAGTCAGGGCAAGGTTTCTTTGAGACTCGACATGTCCGGCAAAGATCAGGATCTGGCCGTCGTAATGAGAAATTCTTTGAGGCGCCGGTTATCCGAAAACCATTCGGTATCTAAGATCTTAACAAACCTCAAAAATAACCATGCACTGACCATGATCGATATCTCCACCCTGCTTGAGACGTTAACCCCTTCGATAAAGATAAAGAAACACGCCTGGTTGATCCACGCAAAGATGCTTGGCCAATGGCTGGATGCCGCCGATTTGGCGCTGTTGGACAAAATAAACAAAAAGCTGATATACTTTGATCCGGAATCTG
>Ga0307446_1000242_pt1 | contig 18160 bp, 18 predicted proteins | sample SalMarSW160320MG_FD_202141 | JGI IMG/M metagenome (GOLD analysis project Ga0307446, IMG submission 202141) | Salt marsh sediment microbial communities from the Plum Island Ecosystem LTER, Massachusetts, United States - SW1603-20 | ecosystem: Environmental > Aquatic > Marine > Intertidal zone >... | reverse complement strand
CAATGAATGTAATGTAAAAGCGATTATCATGGAACGAGAGGAGACAAAGAAAAAATGACGATCATGATGGACACTGGGAATCGAATAGCAGCAAAAGCAGCAGTCATGGCAAAACCAGAGGTTGTTGCAGCATACCCGATCACCCCACAGACGACGCTTGTTGAAGCAATCGCAGAGTATGTTGCAAGCGGAGAATATAAAGGAGATTACATCTGTGTAGAAAGCGAGCATTCAGCGATGTGCGCATGTATCGGAGCAAGTGCCGCTGGTTCACGTACGTTTACCGCGACATCATCCCATGGGCTTTTATTAATGCATGAGATGTTGCATTGGGCTGCTCTCGCCAGACTCCCTGTCGTGATGTGTAACATCAACCGAGTCATAGGACCAGGATGGAATATCTGGGTTGATGAAAATGACTCTATTTCACAGCGTGATACCGGCTGGATCCAATTCTATTGTAGCAGCAACCAAGAAATTTTTGATACCGTTATTCAAGCATTCAAACTTGCTGAACACGAAAAAATCGTACTACCGGTTATGGTCAACCTAAATGCGTTCATTCTGTCACATACCTCAATGCCTGCGGAGATTCCTGAACAACATACGGTGGATGAATTCTTAGGAAAATACATACCGAAATGGAAGCTTGATATTGATAACCCAACAACGTTTGGGAACATCATCGGTCCTACCTATTATTATAAGGTGCGACGAGCGATGCAAGAATCACAGCAGTATGCAAAAAAACTGATTCCACAGATAGCCAAAGACTGGAAGAAGTCCTCTGGATATTTCCATGGAGATTTACTAGAGTATTACAAATGTGAGGGTGCAGAACATATTCTCTTGTCGATGGGTGCGATTGGTGCGGAAAGCAAAATCGCTATTAATGAATTGCAAAAAGCAGGAAAAAAAATTGGTCTTGCCCGAGTTCGGGTAATCCGACCATTTCCCACAGAAGAAATCATCGCATTAGGAAAACAGGCGGACCTCATCGTGATTGACCGTAACATTTCCATTGGGTCGGAAGGGGTACTCTTCAACGAAGTAAAAGCAGCATTATATGGAAAATCAACTGCGAAAGTAACAGGTTTTATCGCAGGACTTGGCGGAAAGGACGTCACCTATAAGGACATTGAAACAATCTGTACGAAAGCGATGAAAGGAACCGTAAAAGAACAAGAATGGTACGGGATGGAGGACTAGAACATGGCGTTGAAAGATCTTCCACTTGACGAATGCCTTCTTCAAGGAAACGCATCCTGTCCCGGATGCCCAGCGACCACTGGATTACGCATGGTGTTAAAAGCACTAGGCAAGAAGACGATCATGGTTGTTCCAGCGTGTTGCACTGCCGTCATCGAAAGCCTGTATCCTCATACCTCATTTGATATCCCGGTGATGAACATCGCCTTTGAAGCAGCAGCAGCGGGTGCGTCTGGAGTCGAAGCAGCGTTACGTCAGCAGGGACGTTCAGATATCACGGTTGTCGCCTGGGCTGGAGACGGTGGGACATATGATATCGGCATTCAAGCACTCTCCGGAGCCCTTGAGCGAGGAACCAATTTCATTTACATTTGTTACAACAACCAAATCTACTCAAACACCGGTATTCAACGAAGTGGGGCAACCCCCTACGCCGCTTGGACGACAACAACAGTCAGTGGAAAAAACGAATTTCGAAAAGAGATGGGAGAAATCGTCCTTGCACATCATATCCCTTATGTAGCACAAACCTGCATTAGCTATCCAGAGGATGTATACAATAAAATAACGAAAGCCAAGAACATGAAAGGCCCAAAATATATTGAGATTCTTGCACCATGCCCGCCAGGATGGCGGTTTTCCATGGATAAAACCATTGAAATGGGACGCATGGCAGTTGATACCGGTGCATGGTCATTATGGGAATGCGAAAACGATGTGATGACATTCAATGGAAAAAGTAAGCTTATCTTAGAGAAAAAGATCCAGCGTAAACCTGTTGAAGAATGGATAAAATATCAGGGCCGGTTCGGTCATCTGTTTAGACCAGAGCGGGATGAAAAACGGCTCAAAGCAATTGAGGATTTCACAGATTCTGTTTGGGAACGCTATCGGAAGTGTTACGCAAAAATATAAGAAATAAACAAGAACATCCCCTTCAAGAGAGAAGATTATTTTTCTTGTAAAACCCGCGCTCCTTTCTCGTCGACCGTACAATAATAAATCTTACCGAATGGAGAAAGAATCTTACAAAGCATCGGAGTATCTCCTATGGCAAATATCGAGTTCCCAAGCATGCACATACTTGCCATCCCATACCTGTTTGCTGCCTCAATTGCATGTAGCACTATTTTATCGGCAAGACCAATCTTTTGCGTAAACTCCCATGCGAGAGAGAAAAGATGTTCAACTGTAGGTTTCTGCAAGAGTTTTTTTGTACAGTACCGTCCATATGATGCTATCTCATCAAGTTTAACTTTATCGGTAAGTATCGTTCTTGTCTCAATCTTTTTACCAATCACACAGAGCACAATATCGTATTTCCCAGGGATATGTTCGAGCATCCCCCACGGGGGAAGCCCTGCTTTTCGTCGAATCTCAATTCCACCAAAACTACTTGCGATAACATCACCAAGTCCGGTATGTAATTGGACTTCTGCATAATGAGCCGCCTTTATGGCGTTCTCCCGGGGGAGATGAAGAAGGTCTGCAAGAGCAAGGGTAGCGCTCAATGCACCTGCCGCGCTCATGCCAAACCCCTGGCTTACCGGCAGATCCACCAGGGTATTTACCGTGATCCTCAATGGCGTGTCGCTTACAAGATAGTCCAAGGCTAATTTCGTTACCGGCGCAGGCGATGGTTTTCCATTGATTTGAACAGCTATCTTATGAGGTGATGCTGGTGTTACAGTCACCTGGCTAATAGCACCCAAAGACATAGCAATACCCGCACCACATGAACCGGAGTGCTCTACATCCTGCTTAGAATACACCGGTTCAAAAAACGCAGAAATATGCCCAGGAGCAAAAGCAATTCCCTTCATAGGCCTCACATCAATCTAACGGAACATATCAAGGATAACAGAAGCAAGCTCTTCTTTTTTTCCTTTCTTCCAGGTGCTTTTTCCTTTTTTTGATAGAAGAAGAATTTCATTATGTTCCCCGCCAAACCCAGCAAGCGTATTCCCAACAGCACCATCAAGATGGTATTTTATAAGCAGCTGATGTGTCTTTCTTTTAACATTTTTCTTTTTTTCTTCTGTTTTAAACGCAATGATTTTTGCATCCGGGACTCGCAAACGCAGCGTCTCAAGAATAATTGGTGCTTGAGTACAATCAATGCAGAATTTTTCTTTTCCTGAAGGAATTTTTCCTTTCTGTTTTTTTGGAATATAATTCGCGATTGCAGCACAGATAATAATACAATCAAAACGGTGTACGGAATTGCTTTTCAGTAATTTCATGATATCTGAAACAGTCTCAAAACGTTTGAACGGGATATAGGCAGGAACCGGCTCTGTTCCATAACCATACCACAGTTCAACATCGGCCCCACGTTCGAAGGCGCTCACAATAAGGGAGATTGCTGTTTTCCCAGAACTCCGATTCGTCAACACCCTGATATCATCAACAGGTTCTCCGGTAGCCCCCCCGATAACCAGGATCCGTTTCTTTTGCAAATCACGTCGCCCAATGATACGAATGACGGTCTCAACGATCTCTTGAATCTCTGGGAATTTCGCTTTGTTTCCCGAAATATAAGGGTCAATAAATAACACACCATGGTCCTTGCAGATGTGAATATTTTTTTGGACAATTCGATGGTCGTACATGGATAAATGCATAGCAGGCACAAGAAGGATCGGCACTCCAGAACCTATCGCAGTGGTTGCACAGGTGGTCACTGGTGTGTCATCAATACCCCGCGCGATCTTCGAAATCGTGTTTGCTGTACAAGGTGATATCAAAAGGAGATCAACCGGATCTTGAACCAAACCACACCAGGAGACATGCTCAGTCTGACCGGTGAGCTGAACGACAGGTCTTTGAGAGGTAGCAAATTCTAAAGCATCAGGATGAATAATGCGGGTTGCCGAAGGAGTCATTACTGGGTAGACGGCGGCTCCATGACGGATGAGCTCCCGTGCAAGTTTAACACATTCAACCGCAGCTATACTGCCAGTTACCCCAAGAACAATTCGTTTATGAAGAAGTTTGTTGGTTTTCTTCCCGCGCAATTCTTCTGCAGGATGCATTTCATCACAATTCTTTTATCGTACAACCAGGACTGATCTGCTTGCGTGACGTACTACTTTGTCGGTGACACTTCCAAGTAAAAATCTTCCCTCTTTTCCATATCCTTTGTAACCGACGAGAATAATATCGCTATCATATTTTTTTGCAACAAGCAGGATTTCATCAGCAGGGTCACCTGCTTCAACTGCTACATCCACTTTACCAATTTTTCCCTCCAGGCCTTTTGCGATTTTTCCAAGAGTTTCCATCGCCTTTTCTTTGAAGGTCCCTGCGGTAACAACAGTGCTTAAATCAATCGTTGGCAGGAGCATGTTTGTAAACATTGATTCAACTAATGCGGCAGGGATGACCGTGAGAATAACAAGTTCATCATCAAGTGTTGCGCATTGAGCTGCCACATCAATAGCTTTCGTCGATGCTTCTGATCCATCATAGGCGACAAGTAATTTTTTCATATTTCATCACAGTGCTGCTAGTAATGATGAACTGGCTAAAAAAGATTTTGTATTCTCCGTCTCAGAATGAAGAGGATATGTTCGAAGTAAAAACCGTGTATTTAGTCATGGTTTGGGTCGACATTCCTTCATTATTTACATAGATACATGATAAAATCTGAAAGAGGTAAACCTTCTTCCCATCGCATGATATAATTCCCACTTTTACTTCGACAAAGTGTTGGGAGTCGATTGTGTAGAATCTTTGCTCTTCCCTCAAGCTGATGAATCTCCATGGTAAAGAGTCTCCAGCAATCACCACCGTGGCCTTTCAAACGAAAACCATAGACCGGTAATGTCTTTGTTTTTTCACATTCACGTTGCATCTTTTCAGCTTGTCGTTGCAGTTTACCATCCACACTACTGAAATGCAACGTGTCCGTATTACTTGATTTTATCTCCATCAGGAAAGCAATATCGCCTCTCAGAGCAACTAAATCAACGCCAAACGAGCCTGCAGCACGGACGACAATAAATGGCTTCTGCTGAGTGAGGAAATACGCTGCTTTCTCTAGAGCAGAACACGTTTTTGTCATTCTGGAAAGAATTTTTTCATCTCCCTCAAGGATACCTTTTAATTCTCGTTCGTACACACTGCTCATATGAAAAAGGTAAAATACCTCGTTATGTTTTAATGTTTGGGATTGGAGCGTTCAATCAGTCAGCGATTTGGTGAATAACACATGAGCAAAGATGTTCTGGTTAAAGAGGTTATGAAGACAAAACCGGTGATTGTACAACCATTTACAACGGTTTTAGAGGCAGCTCGAATCATGAAGGACAACAAAATCGGCAATGTGATTATCGCAGAAATAAATCATCCAATCGGAATACTGACGGAAAGCGATATTATTAAAAAAGTAGTCTCCGAAGGAAAAAACGCACAGGATGTGCTCGTAGAAGAGGTCATGAGTAGCCCTATTATTGTCGCAGAGCCGTATATTTCCCTTCAAGAGGCATTAAAGATTATGGGGAAGTGCAACATCAGGAGACTTCCTATCATAGAAAAGAATCAGCTTGTTGGGATTATCACACAACGCGATATCTCTCGGTTATCACCAGCGTTGACAGAGATCGCCCATGAATGGTCCAGCATCGAAACAAAAGATGCGGAATATGTGCGGAGCCAGACGTTTTCTGGAAAATGTGAAGATTGTAATGCATTATCGACAAGTCTAAAAAGTATTGATGGCCGATTACTCTGTGACGATTGCATTGATGGGTTAAAATATGAATAATATTTTTTTTACATAAATGAAAAAGGAGGAAAACAGTGATGAAAGTAAAAGAAATAATGACTACGAAAATAATATCAGTCGATAAAGATGATAGTCTGAAACGCGTTTTGGACCTCATGAAAAAGCATGATATCACAAAGATACCGGTGCTTGAGGAAAAAAAATTTTTTGGTCTTGTGACTGACAATGTGATTGCCCATAAGCTTGGGTCGATTCGAAAACGAAACGTGACTGCCTCGCGGTTGCATGCATCGTCAGTGACAGAGAAAGATGTACACGTGATCTCGCCAGAGGAGGAGGTAAAAAATATTTTAAAATCTGTTGGTGAACCAGGTCCAACATTGCTTCCTGTCGTTGAAAAAGAAAAGCTTATTGGCGTCGTAACAAAAGCTGATTTGTTACCATTAGTGACCAGTAAAAATCAACTGTATTCAATCATGCAAAAAAAAGTCCATGCCGTAAGTCTTGATGACCGAGTGATTCATGCACGACGGATTATGATTACCGAAAATATCGCTCGTCTTCCGGTTCTTGAGGAAAAAAAACTGGTGGGAATCATCTCTGATATTGAGATAGCATTAGCATTTGCATCGCTCAAGAAATCATTTTCTTTAGGAAAACAAAAGCATCATCTTGACGAACTATTTGTAAAAGATGTAATGCGCTCCCCTGTTGTTTGGACGGAACCGTCGATGAGTATTTTTAATGCGGCACAATTGATGTTGAATCAGAATATCGGGGCATTACCACTTGTAGAAAACGATAAGCTCGTCGGGCTGGTAACAAGAACAGATTTATTAAAGACGATTGTACTGTAAAAAGGTTAAAGTAACAAAGACGATTCACTATTGTATGGTGTATCATATTCCCTCCGATGATGCCATCCTCGGTGCGGTGAAAAAGGTTTTCCAGAAATATCATACAGTTATATCTCAATATAAATTAAAAAAATTTGTTGAAAAAGAATTGCAGACAAAGAAAAAACAATTCCAGGTCAGTGAACCGCGGTTACGTACTCTCGTTTTGAACAGCGGTCTTGTGCATGTTGAGATTCATACAAGAGAAGGGGATCCAGATAAGATTCTCCATAGGTGTCCCGTATGCGGAGGTCCGTTACAGCGGGTGAAGAATCAGACAATTTATGGTGGTGAAGTGACCTTAGAGTTTCGATGCGATGTGTGCGGATACTGGACGGGAAAGAAAAAGAAGATTCCGACGTTATACGTTTTTCATCTGAAGTAAAAAGGGTTTTTAACAATCGGTGCTTGAAACGAGAAGATATCTATTTTTTTCTTGTCACATCAGGAGAGAAATATAACTGTATAATAAGTGTTATATAATATTAAAACAATATAACATTAAAACTTCTGATGGTTATGAAAAAAATACAACTTCTTTGCATACTTGCAGTGCTGAGTCTTTTTTTAAGATACCAATACCGGCAAGAAGCTCCGATCAATATAAAGAAGGATATCGATTTAACGTACAAGGATGGATCTACGTCCATGTACAAGGTGAACCTCTCGAAAGAGGATACCAGCACGGCTATCTCTTAGCTGCAGAAATTATCGATATGCTCCAACGATGGAGCACGATTATCCATAATTATCCAATCATAAAAACCATCAGCAAGCGCCTCTCAGATTCAAAGTTTGACAAAATGTCAGAAATCTGGTGGAACTTTTGCACCACTCAATGCTACAGAATGTACTGGGATAAATTCCCTGAAGAATACCAACAAGAAATCAAAGGTATCGCTGACGGGGTCGTTGCACGAGGCGGGAAACTCTTTGGAAGAAACGTGAACTATCAAGATATCCTAACGATGAACGAAATGTATGAGTTCCTCTCAAAACTTACAACAATCCCCAAAGGAATTCACCCGCTCCGAACGCTTTTCCAACAACTTCAACAGGTTGTGCCAGGTATCTCTCACGTGAACATATCTTCACTTATCGAGACATTTCTACAACAATCACCAGCTCACCACTGTAATGGTTTTATAGCAACCGGAAACGCCACCTCCCATGACCAGCTTGTGTTTTCTCAATCAACGATATGTGGTGGTGGAACGTGGTGGTGGACATATTATATTTCATTACGATGGAATGTCATTCTTGACATCCAACCTAGTAAAGGACATCGGATCATCATGCCAACCTCCCCGGGGCTTATCTGGAGTGATGAGGATTATTATCAGAATGATAACGGACTTGTTCTTCTTGAAACAACGGTTCCTCAAGGACTATTTGACAATAAAGGATTACCTCTTTGCATACGAGTACGAACCGCAATCCAGTACGGTAACGACATTGATGATATGCTCTTTTCACTCCGCTATCGAAACGACGGGAGCATGAATGCGGTCTGGCTTCTTGGTGATACAAAAACCGGTGAGATTTCTCGCCTTGATCTCGGATATCGACATTCTGCGGTATGGCGAACCTTCAACGGGTTTTTCTGGAGTGCTAATAATCCTCGTGATTTTCGTGTCCGTCTTGAACGAGTGAACTATAAAAAATTTTTATTAAATTTTGTGTACTGTAATATTCTTGGGTTTCCTGGATGGGGGTACTTTTCTTTCAGATATATCCCTGTCGAAAGAGATATAAAATTTGAAGAACTCGGAAATAAATACTACGGCACAATCGATGTTGAAACAGTTAAACAAATCATGTGTACCCCTCCGATTAGTGATTGGATTACTGATGTAAAAGTAACCGATTCTGACCTTATGAGACAAAACGGGTTATGGGCGTTTTTCGGAAATCCGCATCATTCATTGTTCATATCAAACTATGGTTCTCAAATTATAACCACGGAGGAAGTACCGCCTACAGGATGGGTACTCTTGTATGGAACCCCTGTAAAAGAAAACTTCAAATTAATTACCCAAGATGGGAAAATAACCCCGGCAGAAACTACGGTGACATGGGAATTTGATACAAAACAAAACATGAATAATTTTACCTCTGCAGCGTATGCTGAAAACAATCGACTGTATATAACAATACCATCAGGGGTTCTGTTTTCAATAAATCCACAAACCGGCAGTCTCCAATGGCAGACAACTATAGGAAAAAACCCAACTGCACCTATAGCGCAGAATGGATTTGTCTTCGTTGGAGACGAAGAAGGAATTGCTAAATTTTCTGAACGAGGAACCCAACAATGGAAGATACCAACGGACGGCATGATCGTTTCACAACCAATAATTATAGAAGATAACGTCCTTTTCGCAGACTCGTATGGAAATGTGTATTCACTTGCAATGAGTACAGGCCAAGAGCAGTGGAGACTGAAATTTTCTAATGAAAGCTTTTTATCCTCATTCTACGATGAAAACATCTATCTTACCTCAGGAGATAATTGCTATGCCGTAAAAAGAAATAATCATTCCATTGTATGGACGTTTGCATCGAAGGGGAAGATAACCTCAGCTCCTGTTTTTTCAAACAATACAGTCTATGTTTCCTCATGGGATAATTACATCTATGCCCTCGACGCAGAAACCGGGGAAGTGAAATGGAAATATCAAACAGGTTGGGGGTTTGATTGCTCACCTGCTGTTTCAAACGGGTTCATATTTGTTGGTGCCATGGACAATAATCTGTATGCATTTGATGAAGATGGAATACTGAAATGGATCTTTACCGGGCAAGCAAGTATACAATCTACTCCAGTGACGTATGGGGATTTTGTGATTTTTGGTTGTGACGATGGCAACATCTACGCAGTGAACCAATCAGACGGAGCAGCGGTGTGGTCGTTTGCACCACGGTTTACCATCGATGGAGTGATGAATTACGCGACAACCTCGATTCTATCTAATCCGATAGTGGTGAATGGAACGGTTATCATTGGAGCAAACGGCACTATTTATGGTTTGAACAGCCAAACAATCGAAGTACCCCGGAGCCTACAGCAGAAATTAAACCAGGATATCTTCTCTATGATCCCTCTTAGCTGGTACCTATGGATTTTTTTAATATTTATCGTGATCATTATCATCCTTTATGCAGTGTTTAGGAAAAAGAATTAAGATTGCTTTTTTCGTTCAGCAATTTCGCGTTCTAACCTGATTATCTCACTTTCTAGTTGCATGAGGCTAAGATCCACTCCCATGTCTCTCATGATACTGAGATCCTCATCACTGAGGTTATTACGTATTTCTTTTATGAAAAAATGACCTGCGTTCGCTCCAAGAGAACGATTCATTGAATCAATAATTGAGTGGAGTGCTTTTCCTAATTCGGTAGGCGACACGGTATTGATATCAGACATGACGCTGATAACATCACCAGATCCTTCAGTATAAAAATCATCGTTAATTTGGACATGTTTGAGAAATCCATATTGAGGTTCTAATCGTTTCATGAGATCCTCAATAGTTATAATCGTATACGGAAGATCAGTTTTTCTACGAGAAATCGATATCAACGTCTTCAAAACACTTTTCATGATATCTGATTTCTCTGGTAACGGCATATCCCATCTCTCTTTGTTAGTAAATGTTCCTTTTTTAGTATATGACTTCAATGTTGGTCCATACATATTAAACCTTTGGCCAGAGGACAGCAAGATGCTCCCATATCGAAACATATATATGATGATCCACTATATCTTTTCATTAGAAAATCAGGAGGGATGAGCACGCATGAAGAGAGGAGTATTGTGTGCAGTAACAGTTATTATTTGCATGATTTCAGCATTAAGCGGATGTCAAGAAACAAATAGTATAAAGACACAACAAAGACCTCAAAACGTGTATCTTGATTCAACAATCGTTGAATTTGCAAACGTGACTTTTGATCAACAATTCAATAAATCAGGAGATATTAAATCGGTGACCGTTGGTTGGTTATTTCACAATATAGCAGGAAGGACGATTAGTGCAAAGATAGACGTGAAATTTTATGATAAGAATAATATTTTGTTATACAACGATACTCAGCATAGAATCTCAAATTTTCCCGCAGGATATACCGATCACTCATTCCAACTCGCCAATAAAGTAACCTATGAAGGAGCGGGTTCAGCACTTGTGGATCATGTGGTGATTTCCGTTAGTGAAATATAGTATCTCGTAGTGAAACAATTTCAGTACCCATCTAAGAATCCTTCATTATTTTTTTATTTTTCGGCCTAAAACAATAATCATGATTGCCACGAGGATAAATGCTATTTCAAAACCGGGTGTTGATGTTGTTTTCGTATCACCGTCTATGGACAGCGTATACACATAATAGCCATGGTTTTCATCAGTTATTAAAATTTTAGGGGATGCTGGACCAAAACTGATATTGATAGGGATATTTCCAGAGAGCGGCGTTGGCCAGGTCGAAAGAGTAAATATCTTATCTTCATCAGGATTTAACGAAACGTTGGAAGGGGTTAGTGTTATTGGTGGTGTCGTAGTTTTGTTAAATTCTGGGTCATAAAAATAAACATTGATTTCATCGGATTTTGCATCACCGGAATTATGGAGGATTGCGGTGATAGTATAGACATGTATCACCCGGTTTCCGATGGGCGCTCGTGTTTCGACCAATTCTACACTAACATTTTTTATAGAAACAGTTGCTTGTTGAGCATTACCTACTGGACCAATAAGTGTTAAAAAACCAACACTGACAAAGAGCAGTATCAGAACCAACGTTCTTTTTGATTTCATATATCCCTCACCATCTCCTGCTATCGAATGTAATATATTTAAACTTCATCCTAGAATATTAAAGTCTTTTTATGGATATTGTGATGTGCTGAAATACTTCTAAATACTGCGATGACATTCGTTGTTTTGAAATAGAAAAAGAAAGAATGGGAGAAAAATCAATGTTGGAAGAGCGAGGGATTCGAAAAGGTATTGAGGTTTTAGTACATGATCCAAATGCTCCGAATCTTCCTGCTCGAAAAGCGGTAGTCATTAGAACGTACCCCCGTCCAAGTAGATGGTTTGTTGTGCGATATGAAAGTGGGGATATGGCTCAGGTAGAAGAAACCCATGTCACTACGATGTTTGAAGAATACAGAAAAGGAATATTTTAATTTTCTTAGTATCGCTTCTTGTTTTCTCGAAGACCTACCACTATTTCCTTGCCAAAATCAGTAAGTCTGTATAATTTTATATCCCGATGTTTTCCCCCATCGATTTGTTCAACAAGATTAAGGCTAATAAGTGATTCATCGTCACGGTATCGTGTATTCATTCCCCGAATCGCACCTATCACATTGGTTGGTGTGGTCTTTACGCTAAATGCAATCTCAGAGGTATAACTCCCACTGGGACTGATCTCAAAAAGATACTCCGCTATTTTCTTCCGTACGCTACTTCTCCGAAGTGACCTGACAATAAGTGGTTTTAACATCTCTGGAGAAATTGCTGTTTTTGTTGCATCCTGCATCCCATCCACGAAACCAATATAAGGAATCGCACGGTGATTAATAAGCTAATCGATTTTAAATGATTCAAAAAAAAAAAAAAGTCTGTGGTAGGTCAAAATTAAATTTTTTATAAAAGGTAAGTGGGCCAGGCCGGATTCGAACCGGCGACCTTCGCCGTGTGAGAGCGATGTCATAACCAACTAGACCACTGGCCCTGAATTATTCAAAAGGTATAAGTGTGAATTTAAGAACCAGATAAATGCTTTTCGTTCCTTTTAATAATCGCAGATGATTCCTCATAAGGAAAACCTTATCAAGTGTTAAAAAGATAACATCTCCAAGAAAACAAGAGATGAGGGATTCTCGTTGGTAAAATGGAATCTGCTTAACCGGTTGAAAAAAAAAGAAGAAATACAAACAGATAGGAAGGTGGCTACCGAAGAAATCCAAGAACCCGAGGATAAACAAATCAAACCGGACACAAAGCAGGAAACCACAGATGTTCCAATCAAAGTATACAATGAAACACTATATTCAGAGGGATTTGCACAAAAACAATCTAAGACGCCGTATCCAGAAAAGAAACAACCTTTTAAGCGAACAAGCTGGGAAAACCCTGAAACAATTGAACAAACTGTGGATAATATGAGAAGGAGACAATCAGAATCGACAGCAAATAGTACTCAAACAAGAGATGATACCGATAAAAAAGTTGATTTTATCCTGCTGAAGAAAAAAAGAAAAATCTAAGAAAAAAAACCTGTCTGTATCAGAGTGTTTTTAAGACTCTTTTCCGTTTACTTTGAATAAGGAAGGCTGAGTAATAATGATAGCGGTACTGAGAATCGGACACCGAATCGATCGTGACAAACGGGTGACAACCCATGTCGCGTTGGTCGCACGAGCATTCGGTGCAGATATTATATTTATTAGCACAAAAGATGAAAAAATTAAAAAAAACATCCAAGCAGTTTGTAAAAGATTTGGTGGTAATTTTGAAATACAAACCGGGGTCGATAATAAGAAAATCATCAAATCCTGGAAAGGGTCCATTGTTCATCTGACGATGTATGGCGAGGAACTGGAGAAAGCAGTGAACCAGCTTGATACCAATCGGGACCTTCTTATTATTGTCGGAGCGGAAAAGGTACCTCCATATTTTTACCAGGTTGCTGACCTCAATGTCTCCGTTGGGAACCAACCACATTCAGAGGTCGCTGCATTAGCACTGTTCCTTGACCGTTATACAAAGGCAGCATGGTGCAGAAAACAGTTCCATGGAAACATTCAAATTGTTCCCTGTGTTAAAGGTAAAAAGGTTCTTTCAAAGGAAACGACATGAGTACGATTCCAAATCCAGGACAGTGTCTTCGATTATTGAGAGAAGCAGGGTGTTCTGATGATGTTATTAATCATTGTAAGGCAGTACGGAAGGTCGCAGTTAGAATAGCGAAGAAAGCTCATGCGAATATTCAGCTTGTCGAAGCAGGTGCATTGCTCCATGATATCGGGAGGGGAAAAACACAGGGAATCATGCATGGGGTTGAAGGAGCAAATATCGCCACCGAATTAGGTTTACCAGAAAGTATAGTGAATATTATTGAACGCCATGTAGGTGCAGGGATACCTAGAGATGAGGCAATAACCTTAGGTTTACCACCGAAAGATTATATGCCGGTAACATTAGAAGAAAAGATCGTCGCTCATGCTGATAACCTGATAGAAAACGACCATGAACATCAGATTGAAAAAGAAGTTGAAAAAGCAATACAGAAAGGACACCAAAAGCATGCTGAGCGACTGATGGAACTGCATAAAGAATTAAGCCTACGATGCGGCATGGACCTTAACAAGATCTAAAAGAGGTACCCGAAAAGATATATAGGTTATCCTGTATTTACAGGAAAAAAACACGTGCAGGGGTAGCCAAGCATGGTCAACGGCGCAAGGTTGAGGGCCTTGTCCTGTAGAGGTCCGCGAGTTCAAATCTCGTCCCCTGCACTCATTAATTCATTTTTCATGTCCCTGGTTCAAAATCAGGACAATTCTAAAGACAGCCATCCAACGGTATTTCATTACCTAACCGGTACCGTTCACTTTCCACGTAATCTTTTCCATCAAGCGTAACCGTTGGAACGCGATACCGTTCAAGAAATTTGCATTTCATCATACCCTTTCACGCCCCTTGTTAGTCTTTGTAACTCAGTCCATATTTAAATAGATACCTCCTCTTTGGAAAAAATCAGGGGTTCAAGAGATAGATAACCTTATTATCCCATTATTTTATCATTTGTTTGTCGTATGAAACCAACGCGTCAGTTTGTCTTTTTTCTTGAAAAAATGTTCCCCTATCGGTTCCTTGCTGCAAAGATGACACAAATCCCTCTCATGAGGCAGATTATCAATAAAATGTTCTTTGATCAGACGAATGTAACGGTTCTGCCAAAAGAATCACTTGTTGAAATCAACCTTGAGAAATCGATACAACCTCCTGACAACATTGTCCTTCCATCACAAGTCGTTGAATATTTTATACGGAAAACGAACTACCGATTTATCATGAGTTTTTGTATATGTCGTGAGGCGATGGATTGCAAGAAACATCCAATAGAGTTAGGTTGTCTATTCCTAGGAGAAGCAACACAAAGGATTAACCCTGATTTTGGAAGAGAGGCAACGATGGAAGAAGCCTTAGTACATGTTCAAAAATGTCGTGAAGCAGGGCTTATCCATTTAATCGGAAGGGACCAAATCGATGAGACATGGCTTGGCGTAGGCTCTAGTGGAAAACTGATGACAATCTGCAACTGCTGCAGTTGCTGCTGCCTTTGGAAGATGCTTTCTGATCTTGACCCCCAGATACGTTCCAAGGTGAAGCGAATGCCTGGTGTGGACGTGACGGTGACTGAAAAATGCACAGGCTGCGGAACATGTATAAAAAATTGTTTTGTAAAAGCCATTGAGATACAAAACGGTCACGCAGTCATCACTGATGACTGCAAAGGATGCGGGCGGTGCGTAGAGTGTTGCCCAAATAATGCTATTGAACTGAAGATTAATGATAAACAGTTCCTTCAAAAGACAATCGAGCGTATTGAGTCATCTGTTGATGTCACATGATTGAAAGGGAATATACATTGTGGATTTCATTACCACCCCAGAGCGCTCAGGTTTGGTATTTTTACCACAGGATCCTAAATCATTTCACGGAAATACAGCTTATTTTTTCGATGAATGATGTCGAGTAAATGATGGTACTCTCCCACCAAGTGTTTCCTAGAGGAATTTCCACACATTTATTTCTGTACTCGTATGGAGGCCAACGTTATCATACGCAATTACCTTAAGAGTATAGAACAAAAAGCTTCTCTTACTCCAGGTCCAACTATAGGGTGCGCTGGTATCATTTGACATTAAATTTTCATCGATGTAGAACTCCACTTTTGCAATGCCAGAATCATTATCTGAGGCAATAACATCAACGTCGATGGTAAAGAAAATAATCGTGGTGAAAAACGGCAAAAGCTTCGTGTTACCAAGATATATTGCTTTCTCAGGTTTTATTATGTTTACCATCGGAGGTGTGATATCACCGAGTATCTCTGTCGTAAATCTCCAAATAACACCAGGGGTGGATGCCCCATGGTTATCCCATGCCACGATCTTCCAGTAGTAGGTTGTGTTTTCCTGAAGTAATGTAGGTTGGTAGGAATTACCCGAATGGTTGCTGATAAGTTTTGGTGGCGGAGAGGTCGTTCCAAAGTAAATATCATAGGTCACCGTATCACCAGTATCAGGATCACCTCCGTTCCAGCTGAGGCTTGTATTGATATTCACATCTGTTGCTCCATTGGCGGGCACGGGATTATCTGGTGGATAAGGTGGGTTGTTCGGCTTTGTTTTTGTCGTAAATTGCCAAATCGATCCTAGCGCAGATAGACCGTGATTATCCCATGCGATAATCTCCCAATAATACGTGGTTAAATACTCCAACGCACCAGGGTCAAATGTTGTCGCTGATTGATTAGATGCTACTTTTGATGGCGGAGTGGTCGTTCCAAAATACACATCATAAGTGACGGTATCACCAGGGTTAGGATCCCCACCAGTCCAACCAAGAGTACTCGTAATATCCACGTTCATCGCTCCATCACCAGGGGATGGGTTCGATGGTGTATAGGGTGGGTTATTCGGTTCGTTCATGGTCGTGAAATCCCAGAGGGAACCCTGGGTTGATGCATCATGGTTATCCCAGGCAACAATCCTCCAGTAATACGTTGTTTCATAGTTCATCATTCCAGGATCATAGGAGGTCCCAGATTGATTACTGACGACTTTAGGCGGAGGGCTGATTGTTCCAAAATAAACATCATAGGTGACCGTATCCCCAGGATCGGGATCCCCTCCATTCCAACTCAGATCGGCATTGATAGCAACACCGGTCGCATGATTCACAGGTTGAGGATCTGAGGGGAGATAGGGAGGGTTATTCACCTCATTTTCTGTGGTAAAATCCCAGAGGGGACCTGCTGAAGACGAACCATGGTTATCCCAGGCGACGATCTTCCAGTAATAGGTTGTTTGGTAATTCATGGTACCGGGATCGTAGAAGGTGTCGGACTGATTGCTACTGAGTTTCGGAGGAGGAGTCGTAGACCCAAAATAAACATCATAGAACACAGTATCCCCCGGGTCAGGGTCCCCACCGGTCCAACTAAGATTTTCATTGATATCAACACCGGTAGCATGGTTGATTGGACTTGGAATGCTAGGGATATAGGGTGGATTGTTTGGTACAGAAGTTGTCGTGAAGTCCCAGAGAGGACCTGGTGCTGAGGCACCGCGGTCATCCCAGGCGATGATCTTCCAATAATAGGTCGTACTATAGTTAAGAGTCCCAGGGTCATATAGTGTACTTGGGTATCCAAGACTTACGAGGGAAGGAGGATTGGTTGTACCTAAATAGATATCGTACGTAACGGTATCACCAGGGTCAGGGTCCCCGCCAGTCCAACTCAGATCGCTATCGATAGCGACGTTGTTTGAATTGTTTTGGGGGCTTGGATTGCTGGGGATGTTGGGAGGGTTATTTGGAACATACGTTGTGGTGAAATCCCATACCGGGCCTGATGTTGATGCACCATGATTATCCCAGGAAACGATCTTCCAGTAGTAGGTCGTAAGATAATTCATCGTTCCCGGGTCGTTGATGGTTTCAGATTGGTTACTAGAGATTTTTGGGGGAGGATTGATACTACCGAAGTATACATCGTACAAGACGGTGTCCCCGGGATCTGGGTCACCACCGGCCCAACTAATAACACCATTTACATCGACATCGTTTGCATGGTTAACCGGATTAGGATTGCTCGGAGTAAAGGGGAGTGAATTGGTCATGAAATTCCATAGAGGGCTTGATGTTGATGCACCATGATTATCCCAGGCAACAATCCTCCAGTAATAGGTTGTCCCATACGCAAGTAAGGGTAAATCATAGGTTGTAGCAGTTTGATTGTTAGTAACTTTTGGTGGCGGGTTACTTGTTCCAAAAAACACGTCGTAGGTCACTGGATCACCGTCAGGATCCCCACCGGTCCAGCTTAAATCAGTGGTGATAGCAACACCAGTTGCACTATTGGGTGGACTTGGGGAACTCGGCTCATAGGGTGCTTTATTTTCAGTCGTGAAATACCATATCGGACCGGTTCTCGAAGCACCATGGTTATCCCAAGAAACAATTCTCCAATGATAAAGAGTGTTATAGGTAAGAGTACCAGGATCATAACTAAGACCAGATTG
>Ga0307446_1000240_pt1 | contig 18261 bp, 17 predicted proteins | sample SalMarSW160320MG_FD_202141 | JGI IMG/M metagenome (GOLD analysis project Ga0307446, IMG submission 202141) | Salt marsh sediment microbial communities from the Plum Island Ecosystem LTER, Massachusetts, United States - SW1603-20 | ecosystem: Environmental > Aquatic > Marine > Intertidal zone >... | reverse complement strand
TTGAGGCCGATTCCGCGGCCCATCGGTCGCGTCGATCAGGGCGCTAGACGCCTGACGAAGCGGTCTCAATGACGGTGGCAAGGCCGAGTAAATTTTCTGTTAAGCAACGCCCTAGAGTGGGACAGGGGAGCCGCATCAGCGCGGCAAGAGGGGGGAGCACGCCAATGGGAGGCTTGGTGCAGGCGAGCCATGCGCTTGTGGTTCCGACGCGCGGCAAGGGCTTCGTCGAGTTGACCCGCGCGCTGGCCGGCTGGCTCGACTCTTTCGGGGCCGGTAGCGGCCTCCTCACCGCGTTCGTCTCCCATACCTCCGCCTCGCTCACCATTCAGGAGAATGCCGATCCGAATGTGCGGCGCGATCTTCTGGATGCGCTGGAGATCTTGGCGCCGGAGGACCGCAACTACGCGCACGCCGAGGAAGGTCCCGACGACATGCCGAGCCACATCAAGGCGATGCTCACCGCGGTCAGTCTCTCGATACCGGTTCAGAACGGCAGGATGACGCTCGGCACCTGGCAGGGCGTGTATCTGATCGAGCACCGCAGCGCGTCCCACCAACGGAACGTTGCCTTGAGCTACATCGGCGAGGTGGCCGGCGCCTGATCAGTTTCCGGAGAAGATCCGCGTCGCGGCGATCAGCTCGTGCAGGATGCCGGGCTCGGTCATGGCGTGACCCGAATCCGGCACCACCCGCAGATCGGCCTCGGGCCAAGCGCGGGCGAGATCGAAGGCGATCTTGACCGGTGTCACCACGTCGTAGCGGCCATGCACGATGATGCCGGGGATGTCCTTCAGTCTGCCGGCGTTGCGGATGAGCTGGTCGTCGGTGTCGAAGAAGCCGCCATTGACAAAGTAGTGGCACTCGATGCGGGCGAAGGCGAGGGCGTAATAGTCCTCCGAGAACTGTCGCACCCGGTCGAAGTCGGGCAACAGCGATAGCGTGCGCCCTTCCCAGGCGCTCCAAGCGCGCGCGGCCGCAACTTGCGTCTCGGCATCCGCGCTCGTGAGCCGCCGGTAATAGGCGGCGATCATGTCGGAGCGCTCGGTTTCCGGGATCACCTTGACGTAGTCCTCGAAGGCATCGGGGAACAGCCAGCTGCAGCCCTCCTGATAGAACCATTCGAGCTCGGCGCGCCTGAGCGTGAAGATGCCGCGCAAGATGAGCTCGCTGACCCGGTCGGGATGGGTCTCGGCATAGGCGAGCGCGAGTGTGGAGCCCCACGAGCCGCCGAACACTTGCCAGCGGTCGATGCCCAGGTGCTCGCGCAGGCGCTCGATGTCCGCGACCAGATGCCAGGTCGTGTTGTCCTCGAGCGAGGCGTGCGGGATCGACCGTCCGCAGCCGCGCTGGTCGAACAGGACGATGCGGTAAAGCCGCGGATCATGGTAACGGCGCATGAGGGGTGTGATCCCGCCCCCCGGCCCGCCATGGAGCATGACGACGGGTTTCCCCGATGGCGAGCCGCACTCTTCATAATAGAGCTCGTGCACGTCCGAGACCTTCAGCCGTCCGCTGCGGAACGGGACGATCTCTGGATAGAGCGAGAGGGGCGGAGTGCCTGGCGTTCGTCGCTGGTCCATGGGAATCGCTCGCTCTACTCCTCGGTCGCGCGCGCCGCTTCCGTCGCCGCCCGCACTTGTGCCAGGTCGAAGATGGCCTCGCCTTCCGGTTTGCGCATCTCTTCATAATACGCCGTATCGAAGGGCGCTGGCGCCGGTCCGTAGAGGCTCGCGCCGACGCCCGCGCCGGCCGCAAGCACGGCTGCGATGAGGCTTGCCGTGGCGATGCCCACTGCCGTTTCAGCCACACCGATGATGCCGCCCAAAGTCACAGCGAGGAACAGAATGATGAACCCGGTTCCCATGCTGGCGAGCGCACCCCAGGCTGTGCAGCGCGGCCACCAAATCGCAAGCAAGAGCACGGGAAAGAACGTCGCCGCGGCGAAAGCGAATGCCGTTACGACATTGTGCAACGCGTCGACCTCGGCAATCAGGAGGAAGCTGATCGCGCCGAGCGCGCAAGCCCCGATTGCCGCCCAGGCCGCCATGAGTCGGGGCAGCTCGACGGGACGGCGATCGAGGACGCCGTAGATGTCGTCGGCAAGGCTCACCCCGAGAGTGAAGAGATGCGAGCCCGCCGCCGTGAGTGCAATGCCTAAGCCCGCCGTGGCCATGAGCGCGGTCAGCACGTAAGGCAGCTCCGCTAGGACTGGCAGCGCGAGTGCCACACCGTTGCGCGCGATGAGGAGCTCGCCAGCCCCGATGGTGCCGTCGCCGTTGATGTCGCTCGTCTGCACCAACTGCCACTGGCTCAAAGTGGAGAGCCAGGCCGGCAACCCTTGCGTGGGAACGAGCGCCATGTCGCGGAACATGAGCAGCTTGGCGAAGGCCGCGAGCGCGGGTGCGGTGATCACGAACAACGCCACGAGCAGAAGTGCCCAGGCGGTCGATCGTCGCTGGTCGGCCACCGAGCGGGTGACTCCGCTCCGTGCGAGCAGGCTCGGCAGGGCTGCCGTGCCCAGCGCAAAGCAGAGGAACAGCACGAAGAAGCCGGCCTCGCTGATTGTGCCGAACGCCTGCAGAAATGGCTTAGTGACCTGGGCCGGCGCGGCCTGAGGCAGAACGGACGCGATCGCGTCGTGCGCCAGCGGCGCCATCCCTGCCGCGGTCTCGGCGGTTTGCAGGGAGCCGAACATCTCGCCATAGGTGAGTTGCGGCGCGGGCAGATTGGTAAGCAGCACCGAGACGGCGATGAGCGGCACGGCCAGTCCCACGGCGCCGGCGATGAACTCCGCGCTTCCCGACCAAGTCAGGGAACGCATGCCGCCAAGGATACCGACGGCAGCGACGAAGAGAGTGACGAGCAGCACGGCAAGCCAGAACGAAAGCGGCAGGAAGATCGAAGCGACAACCGCCGCAATCTTGATCTCGGCGGCGAGCAACAGCGCCGTCGGCGCGACCTGTAAAACGCTTGCCGCGATGCGTGCTTCACGCGATTGGAACCGCTGACCGAAAAAGGCGGGGAGCGTATAGGCCCCGGCCCGGCGTAGATACGGTACGAACAGCACCGCGGCGAGCAGGAAGCCGCACGTCCAGCCGAGGCCGATGGCGAGCGCGTCGAAGCCGAGGAAGAGAATGGCGCCGGTATAGGCGAAGAAGCCGGTGCCCCCCACGGCGATCGCCGCCAAGACCAAGGCGTTATAGACCTGGGGGACCCGCCGGCCCGAAACGAAGAAATCCTCCAGGTGGAGCGTCCGCGACGCGACGGCGATGGCTAGATAGGCCGCGAGCGGCAAGAGGATCAGGCTGCGCGCGATTGCTCCGTCGCTCCAGCCGAGCTGCTCGGCCATGGCAAGCAGGATCACCAGGGAGACGAAGGCGCTGGCCACGATGCCGTAATAGGCGCCGAGATGCGGGTTTGGTGTGCGTTGACGCGACGGAGCGCTCATCGCCTACGCGATCTCCTCGTTGATGCTCCGCGTGTGGTCGATGCGCTCTTGCACCCGGACGTACCAGAACGCCACCACGACGGCGAAGATGAGGAGCCCTTGGGCTAGGAGATAGAAGCCCAGCGGGAAGTGGAGGAACCATAGGCGGTTGAGCGAGACCGCGTAGACGATGGTGACACCCACGGCACACAGCACCGCCGAAATGGTCGTAATGGCGACGGCCAGGGTCCGCAGCTGATGGCGGTCGCGTACTGCTTGTTCCGTCTCGGTGAGTTCCGCCGTCACGCCCCCTCCCAACCCTGAGTCCGCCTAGCTGCAAGGCCAAGGAGCTAGCAGCTAGGGGGAGCCTTGCAAACTGGGCATTGAGATGCAATTGCCGCCGAAACGTGGCAGAGAAGTGACTAGGCTCTCATCAAGCGGAGGGGGGAGATGCGGACAATCTTGGAGGAATTCAAGGAATTCGCGCTGCGTGGCAACGTGGTCGACATGGCGGTCGGCATCATTATCGGCGCCGCCTTCTCGACTATCGTGCAGTCCTTGGTGAAGGACGTCATCATGCCGCCCGTCGGGGTGCTGACCGGCGGGGTGGACTTCACGAACATCTATATTCCGCTCAGCAGCGCGCACTATGACACCCTGGCCCAGGCCAAGGAGGCGGGCGCGCCGACCATGAATATCGGCCTGTTCTTTAATGCCGTCGTCAGTTTCGTCATCGTCGCCTTCGTCTTGTTCCTGGTGATCAAGGCCATGAACACGCTGCGCCGCAAGCAGGAGGAGACGCCGGCGAAGGAGCCGCCGCCCTCGCGCGAGGTGCAACTCCTCGAGGAGATCCGCGACGCTTTGCTGAAGCGCGACTAGTTCTCCGCAACCCCTACCAGTTGTAGCGCATGCCGGCCCTGACGCCGACGCCTTGGGTCTGATCGGCGAAGGTGTAGTCGACCTTGGCGAACACCGAGGTGTGGGCGCTGGGATTGAAGAAGTTCACCCCGCCCGACACCACGCCCCATAGATCCTCGGGCGCGTCGGTGAACTCGAAGAGCGTGCCTGTCGAGGTCAGGGACGCCGTGTGATTGCCCGAAAGCGTTCCCCACAGGCTGCCGACGACAAAGGGCTCAAACGTCGTGCCCTGCCAAATGTCGGTGCTGGTGCCGAGCCGTAAGCCGACGCGCCCGCGCACATTCGCGTCGTCGTTGAAGTTCACGGCGTTCCCGTCGCGCGTGAAGTCGTCGATATGCGTCCATGATGCGGCGATGGTGGCGAGCGGCTCGAAGAAAGGCCCGCGCCGGAAGCCGCCGAAGCGATAGCCTGCGTCGGTGCGGAACCCGTAGGTCGCGCTGTTCAGGGTATCGGGAAAACCTCTCACTTCCTTCGGGTCGAGCTTGGCGAAGATCGTCTTGAATAGCGTATCGGCGAAGAAGCCGCCCTTGAGATAGGTGGCGTAGGCGCCGACCTCTCCGCCATCCAGATTGAAGCTACGCTCGATTGCTTTGTAGTCGAGCGTCGCTTCTGTGGCGCCGCCGAGAACGCCGAACACCAAAATATCGCCCGGCGCGAAGAGGTCCCGCTTGCCGAAGTCGATGCCCGACTCGAACAGCCCAACGTCGAAGTTGCGGTCGAGATTATGATGATAGGTTCGGCCGTCGGCTTTCGTCGTCGCGCTGTCCTGAAGATCGAACCAGCTACTTGCACCGCGGACCCAGACACCGGGCGTGACATTGAAGAGCTGCTGACACCGCGCCTCGTCCTGCGCACGGGACTTAGAACTGCATGTGGCGCCTTGCGCCAGCAGCACGCGCAGGTCGGTGCTCTGATCGAACCATGTCTCCGTCGTGTTGTGGAATACGTCGTGGGTGGCTGTCACCAGCTCCGGCAGGAGATGGGCGCCGCCGCTGGCGTGGTTCTTCAAATAAAAAAAGCCGCTCCCCGTGGGCTTGAAGAAGAGATCGTAGTCGAAGAAGCCCGTGTCGATCGGTTCGCGCATATAGAAGTTCTTTTCCTCGACGAACTTGCCTCTGACGAACACCACGGGAATGCCCACGGGATCGTACCGGGCCGATGATGAGTTCGTGTTGTTCACGGCAACGGCAGTCCGGCCCGACGCATCACCCTCGACGATGAAGTGGTCTGCTGTCGATCCAGGCCCGCCGAGGAATGCATCCACCGCCAGCGTGGAATCGCCCGAGCCGACAAAAGTGAGGTCCTTGCCGCCCGGTGTGTTGGAGATCGTGAACACGTCGTTGTCCCGGCCGTCGACCATGGTGATCAGGCCTTTGTTCTCGAATTTCTCCAGTCCAACGAAGTTGGTTTGCTCGCCATTTGTACTCTGGCTTGCAGCGCGCAGCACACCGCCGTCCTCGTTGCGGAACAGATCGCTGCCGCCGCCAAAGACGCTCGTCTTCATGGCGCGGAACTCGCCGCCAGCTTTGTTGAGGAATTGATCGGCGCTATCGGTGAGGTCGACATGCCCGGTGATCAAGCCCGCGTTCTCGATTGTCGTTCCCGCGCCCTCGGTGTCGATGGCCAGGCCGCTTCCCGCCGAGATCGAGCCGCCGGCTTTGTTGATAATCGCGGTCGAGGTAGCGCTGTAGGTATAGATGCCTGCCGAATTGCCGTAGACGTCGCCGGAGTTCTCGATCGTGATCGGCGAGGAGGCTCCATACGCCGCCGCGTTGATGCCGTAGGCGGAGAGCCCGCTTGCATTGACACCGCCGCTATTGCGAATGGTCAGTGAGCTGCCCGCGCCATAGGTCGTGGCGTAGATTCCATCGGACAAGAAACCGGTCGAGGTGATGTCTCCGCTGTTGATGATGAGAATGTCGCTGTTGGTGCCGTAGCTGTAGGCATTGATGCCGGCCGCACTCACGCCTCTGGTGGTAATTCGGCCGCTGTTCATCACGGTGATGGAGCTGCCCGCGCCATAGGTTGTGGCGTAGATTCCATCGGACAAGAAACCGGTCGAGGTGATGTCCCCGCTGTTGATGATGAGAATGTCGCTGTTGGTGCCGTAGCTGTAGGCATTGATGCCGGCCGCACTCACGCCTCTGGTGGTAATTCGGCCGCTGTTCATCACGGTGATGGAGCTGCCCGCGCCATAGGTTCCGGCATAGATGCCGTCGGCGAACGTGCCGCGGGTAGTAACGTCCCCGCTATTGGTGATGGTGATGCTGCTGTTGCTCGCGTAGGTGTAGCCGTAGATGCCGACCGCATAGCGGGCAATCGTAGCGATCTCCCCACTGTTGGCGATGGAGAGATTGCTGTTGGGACCATAAGTGTAGCCATTGAGGCCGCTGGCACTGATTCCAGCTGTAGCGATATCGCCGCTGTTGGTGATCGTGATCGGGCTATTCCTCGAGTACGAGTTCGCTTCGATGCCGTGGGACAACAAGCCCGCCGTTGCGATGTCGCCCGTGTTGTTGATGGTCGTCGGACTGTTGGGAAAGGTGAAGCCCAATAAGAGTCCCGCGGAGGTGAAGATGCCGCTGCTCGCAGGGCCCGCGACAGCAAGATCGCCGTGATTGGTGAGACTAATGGAAGCGCCGTTCCCGAACGTGGTGACGGCCAGGCAGGTGCCGATGAACACGCAGTCGCTGTTCCGCGTGAAGCTCACGGGAGCGTTCGATGCGATGATGACCGCTTGAGCAGACGCAGGCGTCGGCGCGGACGCCATCAGCGTGGTAGCGAGTGCGGTTCCAGCCAGCAATGCGTGGCGCGGCACACGCGTTAGGAATAGGTTTGGCCGCAATTGTCCCGGTCTGGATTGAGACCGCAACCCCGGATCGGCGCGCAAGTTTCCCCTGCGGCGGTTCCGTCGCCCCATGCCGAGCCCCCGCTCGATGTTTCCCCGCCTCATGTTGACCATTTGCGGTTGTCCGAGCACGCGGATTCCGCGAGTACTCCACAGGCTGTGGACAAATAGGGCCGCTTCCTTCCTGCCTTGCGCGAGGGAAAAGCTTTTTCGCATCACGCGAGCCTGCGGGATTTCATTGCGCAGTGCCGCCAGAACAAAAAATTATCCTCCAATCAGCCCTCTGTAGGAACCAGATTTCGTCCTTTTCGCCTCTAAGCCCTTTTTGGGAGAATGATTTTTCAGTACTGTGCCCTATCTTCAGGGCCAAGGTGGCCAAGGAGCCCTGAGACGCGATGTGCAGGGAAAGTGACATGACGACCGGCGGGATTTTCGGCGGCGAGGGCATTGGCGCTCGGGGCGCCGCGCTGTTGCGGAGACTTGCTCCGCTGCGTACACGGGCCTTTCGTCCGAACTGCAACGCCTTTCGAAGGTTGCCTGACCATGTTTATCAACGTGCGCCTGCCTGACGGCACCGTTCACCGCCTCGAAGCCCTGGAGGGCTGGCGGGTGATGGAGGTGATCCGCGATTGGGGCCTTCCCATCAAGGCCGAGTGCGGCGGCGCTTGCGCCTGCGCCACATGCCACGTCTGGGTGGGGAAGGAGTGGATCGCCAAGCTCGTGCCGGCCACCGATGAGGAATTGGAGATGCTCGACGGCGCCTTCCAGGTCGACGAGCGCTCGCGGCTGTGCTGCCAGATCATCATGACGCCTGAGCTCGACGGGCTCGAGGTCGAGCTCGCGCCGGAGAGCATTGCCGAGGCGCCCTCGGCGCAGATCGCGGTGGGAGGCGCCCGCTGATGCGCACCTTTCCCATCTTCGTGGGCTTCGAAGGCAAGCCGCCGCTCATTGTCGGTGGCGGCGAGCTTGCGCTCCTCAAGGCGCGGCTTCTCCTCAAGCGCGCCGCGACCGTCGACGTCGCCGCGGACACCCTGGCGCCTGAGCTCGCAAAGCTCGCGGCGGCGGGCCAGGTCGCGCAAGCCCCTTCCAAGCCCGGCATCGATCAGCTGCGCGGCCGCCCGCTCGTCATCGCCGCCACCGAGGACGACGAGGAGGACACACGCGTCTCGGCCATCGCCCGCGCGCTCGGCGTTCCGATCAACGTGCCGGACCGTCCGGAGCTTTGCACCTTTGTCTTGCCGGCGATCGTCGATCGCGGCGAGGTCACCGTGGCCATCGGCACCTCTGCCGCGGCGCCTGTGCTGGCGCAGCGCTTGCGGGCGTGGCTCGAGCGCGAGCTGCATCCGCGCCTCGATGTGCTGGCCAAGCTCGCCGGCGAGTTCCGCGGTCGTGTCGCCGACAAGATTCCCTCGGGCGCGCCGCGCCGGAAATTCTGGGAAGCCGTGTTCGAGGGCGCCGCTGCCGAGGCCATGCTGGAGGGCGACGAGCCGAAGGCCCGCGCCTTGATTGGCGAGGCTATCGACGAAGCGAGCGGTGCGCGTGACCCGCAAGGCCGCGTGCTTCTTGTCGGTGCCGGCCCCGGCGATCCCGAGCTTCTCACCATGAAGGCGGTGCGCGCGCTGAAATCCGCCGACGTCGTGTTCTATGACCGGCTGGTGGGCGAGGGCGTGCTCGATCACGCCCGCCGCGAGGCCGAGCTGATCGCCGTGGGCAAGGCCAAGGGCGCCCATAGCGTGCCGCAAAGCGAGATCAACGCACTTCTCATCGAGCGCGCCAAGGCCGGCCAGACTGTGGTCCGGCTCAAGGGCGGCGACCCCTTCATCTTCGGCCGCGGGGGCGAGGAGCTTGACGCGCTGCGGGCCGAAGGCATTGCCATCGAGATCATTCCCGGCGTCACCGCCGGTATCGCCGCGGCGGCAAGCCTGCAGATCCCGCTCACCCACCGCGACGTGTCCCACACCGTGACCTTCATCTCCGGTCATGAGGCGGGCGGCAAGGATCAGTCCTTCACCGACCTCGATCTCGCCGCGCTCGCCTCCGGCAACAACACGCTGCTCGTCTATATGGGCGTCACCACCGCGGCGACGATTGCCCAGAAGCTGCTCGACGCGGGCTTCCGCCCCGAGCTGCCGGTGATCGCCGTCGAGAACGCAAGCCGCGAGGACGAGCGCCGCATCGGCACCACGATCGCGGCTCTTGCGGCCCATCCCGAAAGCTTCGGCCTCAAGAGCCCCGCCGTGCTGATCTTCGGCGAGGTCGCAGGCCTCCAGGCCGCGGGCGTGGTCGAGGACATTCTCTCGCTGGAGGAGGTCAAGCGCGCCTATGCCTAACGTCATCACCGCCAACCGCTTGACCGACGGCGTCGTCGTCTATCTCGCCGCTGACGGCGAATGGAGCGAGCAAATCGCCAATGCGCGTGTGGCCGATACCGACGAGGAGACCAAGGCGCTCGAGACTGAGGCCGAGAACGCCGTGCGCGAGCGCCACGTCGTCGGCGTCTATCCCATGGCGGTCGCGCTGAACGAGGACGCGGTCGATCCCCTTTCCGTGCGCGAGCGCATCCGCGCCGCCCACCGCACCACGCTGACCGAGGATTGGTACGATGTACCGCTATGACGAGTTCGACCACGCGTTCGTGCGCGAACGCGTGGCGGAGTTCAAAGATCAAGTGGAGCGCCGCCTGTCAGGCGCGCTGACGGAAGAGGAGTTCCGTCCCTTGCGCTTGCGCAACGGGCTCTATCTCCAGCTGCATGCCTACATGCTGCGCATCGCCATCCCCTATGGCGTGCTGAACTCCCGCCAACTGCGCCAGCTCGCTCATATCGGCCGCAAATGGGACCGCGGCTACGGCCACTTCACCACGCGCCAGAACCTCCAGTTCAACTGGGTGAAGCTGGTCGACATTCCCGACGTGCTGGCCGCGCTTGCCGAAGTTGAGATGCATTGCATCCAGACGAGCGGCAACTGCGTGCGCAACGTCACCGCAGATCCCTACGCGGCCGCCGCGGTCGATGAGCTTGAGGACCCGCGTCCCTGGTGCGAGATCTTGCGCCAATGGTCGACGCTGCATCCTGAGTTCAGCTGGCTGCCGCGCAAGTTCAAGATCGCCATCTCCGGTGCCGCCGAGGATCGCGCTGCGACCGCCTTCCACGATATCGGCTTGCGCATCGTGAAGGGCCCGAAGGGCGAAAACGGCTTCCGCGTGCTGGTCGGGGGCGGTATGGGCCGCATCCCCTATGTCGGCCAGGAGATCAGGTCGTTCCTGCCGAAGGAGCACCTGCTGTCCTACATCGAGTCGATCTTGCGCGTGTACAACCTGTTCGGCCGCCGCGACAACATCCACAAGGCGCGCATCAAGATCCTCGTCAATCAGCTCGGCATCGACACGTTTCGCGAGGCGGTGGAGGCCGATTGGGAAGCCACCCATAAGACGGCCATCGACCTGCCTGAGGACGAGCGCCACCGCATCATGTCCTATTTCGCTCCGCCGGAGCTTCCCGAGCGGCCGGCGCGCGACGAGGCGCTCGCCGCGCGCCGCGAAAGCGACCCCGCTTTCGCCAATTGGTACAAGCACAACGTGCTGGCCCATCGCGTGCCAGGCTATGCCTCGATCGTCATTTCGCTCAAAGAGCCTGGCCGCACGCCGGGTGACGCCTCATCCGAGACGATGGACCTCGTCGCCGATCTCGCCGAGCGCTTCGGCCATGACGAGGTGCGCGTCAACTACACGCAGAACCTCGTGCTGCCCCATGTGGCGCGCGCCGACATCCCGGCGCTCTATGACGCGCTGGTGGAGGCGGGTCTCGCCACCGGCAATAACGAGCTCTTGGGCGATATGATCTGCTGCCCGGGCCTCGACTATTGCAATCTCGCCAACGCCCGCTCGATCCCCATCGCCAAGGAGATCGCCAAGCGCTTCGAGGATCCTGCGCGTCAGGAGCTGATTGGAAGCTTGCGCCTCAACATGTCCGGCTGCATCAACGCCTGCGGTCATCACCATGCGGGCAATATCGGCATTCTCGGTGTCGACAAGAAAGGCACCGAGCTCTACCAGATCACGCTCGGCGGCAGCCCGAAGGATGATGCGGCCATCGGCACCATCATCGGCCCCGGCTTCCGCGCGGAAGCCGTGCCGCAAGCCATCGACACCATCGTCGATACCTATCTCGAGAACCGCGACGAGGGAGAGAGCTTCCTCGAAACATGGCGGCGCGTGGGCGCCGCGCCCTTCAAGGAGGCTCTCTATGGCGCTGGTTGATCTCGCCACCGCGAAGTTGATCGCCGACCCCGACGACGTCGCCACGGTGCTGGAGCCGAATGCCGATGATGGCGCGCTCGCCGCTGCCGCTGGCGGCAACGCCGGTCCGATCGCCATTTCCTTCCCGACTTTTGCCGACGGCCGCGGCTTCAGCCTCGCGCGGCTCTTGCGCGAGCGGCACGGCTTCAAGGGCGAGCTCCGCGCGATAGGCCACCTCATTCCCGATCAGGGGCAGTTCCTGCTGCGCTCCGGTTTCGATACCGTGGACATCGCCGATCCCGACACGGCCCATGTGTGGAAGTTCTCGCTGGAGCGCATCGGCCGCAACTATCAGCCGGCGGTGCGCAACGGCTTGCCGCTGCGTTGGGAGGCTTCGCGCAAGGCGGCCGCTGCACTCGACGAGGCCTTGGGCAAGACCGACGACCTCGTCACCCGCATCAAGGAGATCGCGAACCGTATCGAGGGACGCATCGCCTTCTCGACCAGCCTCGGCCTTGAGGATCAGGTCATCCTGCATGCCATCGCCAAGTCCGGCGTCATCAAGTCGGGTGCCGCCGTCGACGTGTTCACTCTCGACACCGGCCGGCTGTTTCCCGAGGTGTTGGAGACCATCGAGCTGTCGGAGCTGCGCTTCCGCATCCGCATTCGGTTGGTCGCGCCCGACGCCGCCGAGGTCGAGGATCTCGTCGCCCGCGACGGTGTATTCGGCTTCCGCCAGTCCATCGACAACCGCAAAGCCTGCTGCGAGGTGCGCAAAGTCCGTCCCCTCAACCGCGCTTTGCAAGGGGCGCAAGGCTGGATCACCGGCTTGCGCCGCGAGCATTCCGACGCGCGCGCCGAGGTGCCGCTGGCGGCCTGGGATACGGAGCGCGGGCTCACCAAGATCAATCCGGTGGCCGATTGGTCCGAGCAACAGCTGGCCGCGTATATCAGCGCCAACAACATCCCCGTGAACCCGCTCCACGCTCGCGGCTTCGTCTCCATCGGCTGCGCACCTTGCACCCGCGCGATACAGCCGGGCGAGAGCCCGCGCGTCGGTCGCTGGTGGTGGGAGAACGAGGAGAAGAAGGAGTGCGGCTTGCACGTTGATCCGAAGCGGGAAGGGAGGGCCGCGTGACCGCGCTCACCTCGCATCTAAAGCTGCTCGAAGCCGAGAGCATTCACATCTTCCGCGAGGCGGCGGCGCAGTTCCGCACGCCTGTGCTGCTCTATTCCATCGGCAAGGACTCCACCGTTCTGCTGCACTTGGCGCGTAAGGCGTTCTGGCCGGCCAAGCCGCCGTTCCCGCTGCTGCACGTGGACACCACCTGGAAGTTCCACGACATGATCGCCTTCCGCGACCGCACGGCGAAGGCGTTTGGCCTCGATCTCATCGTCCACACCAATCACGACGGGCTCGCGCGCGGCATGAACCCGTTCGACCACCCGCCGTCCGTCTATACCGACATCATGAAGACGCAGGCCCTGCGTCAGGCTCTCGATACCGGCGGCTTCGACGCTGCGTTTGGCGGCGCGCGCCGCGACGAGGAAGCCTCGCGCGCCAAGGAGCGCGTGTTCTCCTTCCGCGCCGCCGGCCATCGCTGGGATCCCCGCCTGCAACGCCCGGAGATGTGGCAGCTCCTCAACGGCCGTCTCGGCAAGGGCGAGACCGTGCGCATCTTCCCGCTGTCCAATTGGACCGAGGCCGACGTGTGGCGCTACATCAGCTTGGAGAAGCTCGACGTCGTGCCGCTCTACTTCGCGGCGGAGCGGTCAACGGTTGTGCGCGACGGCCAAATCATCATGGTCGACGACGAGCGCATGCGGCTCGAGCCGGGGGAGAAGCCGCAAATGCGCAAAGTGCGCTTCCGCACGCTCGGCTGCTATCCGCTGACCGCCGCCATCGAGTCCGAGGCCTCCGACCTCGACTCCATCGTAACCGAGACCTTGGGGGCGCGGGTGTCCGAGCGCGCCGGGCGGCTGATCGATCATGATCAGGCGGGCGCCATGGAGATGAAGAAACGTGAGGGTTACTTCTAATGACGTTGGCTGCGCTTGAGGAGACTGAGACCGTTGCGCCCGCTGCGAGCTCCGACGCGAAGTCGGAGGCCATGCTCCGGCTGCTCACCTGCGGCTCGGTCGATGACGGCAAGTCCACGCTGATCGGCCGGCTCCTGTGGGACGCCGCTGGCGTCACCGACGATCAGCGCGCGGCGATCCTGCATGCCTCCCATAACCGCGCCGTCAATGGCGAGCGCATCGACTTCTCTCTCTTGCTCGATGGCCTCGTGGCCGAGCGCGAGCAGGGCATCACCATCGATATCGCCTGGCGCTATTTCGAGACCGAACGCCGCCGCTTCGTCATCATCGATTCCCCGGGGCACGAGCAGTACACCCGCAACATGGCGACCGGCGCCTCTCATGCCGACGTTGCCATTCTCCTCGTCGATGCCCGCCACGGCGTGAAGCGCCAGACCCGCCGCCACGCCGCCATTTGCGATCTCGTCGGCATCAAGAAGGTCGTCCTGGCCATCAACAAGATGGACCAGATCGATTGGTCCGAGGCGCGCTACCGCGCCATTGAGGCGGACTTCCGCGCGCTCGCCGGCAATTTTGGTTTCGCCGAGATCGCGACCATTCCGGTCGCGGCGCTCACCGGTGCCAACGTCGTCGCCCGCTCCGCCGAGATGCCCTGGTACGAGGGCCCCACGCTGCTCGACTATCTGGAGAGTGTCGACCCGAAGGCGGAGGCCGAGGACGAGCCCTTCCGCATGCCAGTGCAGCTCGTGCTGCGCGCTTCGAACGATTTCCGCGGCTATGCCGGCACGGTAACCTCCGGCACGATTCAGCTCGGTGACCGCGTGGTCGATGCGCGAAGCGGGCTTGGCGCCACGCTGCGCCGCATCTCCACCATGAATGGCGACCAGCAATCGGCAAAGAAGGGCGACGCCGTCACCCTCGTGCTCGACACCGATCTCGATATCTCGCGCGGCGCCGTGCTGTCCGAGGTGAAGCGCCGTCCGGTCAATGCCGACGTCATCGAAGCGCGGCTCGTCTGGTTGTCCGAGGCGCCGTTCGATCCGGAAGCCGGCTATCTGCTCCGCACCGCCACCGACCTCACGCCGGTCACGAGTATGAGCGTATCGGCACTGGTCGATTTCGAGACCCTTGCCTCGGCGCAAGCGCATGAGTGCGGCATGAATGACATCGCCGATTGCCGAGTCTTGCTTGGCCGCTCGACCGCGCTCGATCTCTTCCGCGACCTGCCGCTCACCGGCAATTTCGTGCTGATCAATGCCATCGACGGCGCAACCGTCGCGGGCGGCGTGATCACCTGGGTGCAGACCGGGGCGGCCGCCGTCAGCGACAATGTGCTCGTTCTCGATCGTGCCCGGCTTGCCGGATTATGCGCCGATCTAGGCGATTCTCCCGCCGATCTGGCGGAATTCGAGCGGCGTGCGCAGGAGGTGGCAATTCTGCTACGCTCTGCGGGTGTTCCGGTTCTGATTGAAATTGATCAATAATAACGATGCGATCTCGCCGGTAGCGTAGGGGGAGGCTCTCATTAATGCTTGACCTCAGCTGGGCAGCCGCCTTGCTGCCTCTTGCTGGCGCGGGCTTCGGTGTCGGCTTTCTCGTGGGGCTGACGGGAGTCGGTGGTGGCGCGCTGATGACGCCTCTGCTGATCTCGACCTTTGGGGTGAATCCGGCAACCGCCGTCGGCACCGACCTGCTCTATGCCTCTGTGACCAAGACAGTCGGCAGTTGGCGCCACCACATGGCGGAGAATGTCGACTGGCCGATCGTCGTCAGGCTTGCCATGGGCAGCCTTCCGGCATCGATCATCCTGCTGGCGGTCATGTCCTACACGCCGTTCAACACGGAGCTGATGGCACAATGGATTCGCTACGGGCTCGCCTTCGCGCTTCCCGTCAGCGCCCTGGCCATCGTGCTCTATCCGGTCCTGATGAAGGGGCACGTTAACGAGACCGCGACTGACGAGCCGCCGCGGCGCACGCTCCTCACCATCCTGTTCGGGGCGGCGCTCGGATTCCTCGTGACCTTGACCTCGGTGGGCGCGGGCGCCATCGGCGTCGTTATATTGGCGATGCTGTTTCCGTTGCTGCCGGCGAAGCGCATCGTCGGCTCCGACATCGCGCACGCGGTGCCGCTCACCCTTGTCGCCGGCGCCGGCCATCTCGGCCTCGGCCATGTCGATCCGTGGGTCTTGGTTGCGCTGCTCTGTGGCTCCATCCCCGGCATCTTATTGGGTACGCGGCTCGCCGGCGTCGCCCCGGAATGGCTGCTCAGGCCGCTGCTGGCGCTGACCCTGTGCTACGCCGCCTACGCGCTGATCTACAAATAGCCGGCTTAGGCCACGTTCTTCTTAATGTCCCCAAGCGCCTCGTCGATGTTGTGCTTGGCAGCGGCGAGCGCGTCCGCCTTGGTCAAGGAGAGCGTGCGCAAAGGGGATTGGGCAAGGATGGGAAGGTCGTCGCGGGTCGGATGCACGCTCGCGCACCAATTCGACCATTCGCGACGCAACTCAATCTCGTATCCGCGATACTGGGATCTACCGCTCGGCATGGGACTCCTCCGCAAGTGAGTGTCCCCCCGTAAGACCTAAACGCCGTTTTCAGGCCGAAGTTTCCCCTTCTTTGTGGCAACAAAGTGCGCGGCCGACCTAAATCAGCACACATGGTTGAGACGGCTTTCAGGATGCCGGATCTGGCGGAAAAGGGCAGTTTTTGAGGGGAGGGAACCCTGGACCGGGCGCTGCCGTTTATCACACGGGTTGGCTCTAGGCTCCCCGCCGACATTACTATGACTGGACCTCTATGGGGTCCCCGCCGACATTACCGTGACTGGAGCTTAGGCCGCGAAACCTCGAGCAAAAGGAAAAGCCCCGGACGGGTGTCCGGGGCTTTCCACTCTGAAGGCGAGGCTGGCTAGTCGGGATTGTCCACGCAAGCCTGAGAATCATCATCCCACATCTGACCGTCCCCACAGTCGTCGGGACCGGCAAACGCAGCCGTAGCGAGCGGGCCCATGAGCCCGAGCGCAACAAGCACCGCGAACACAATCTTCATCGAGGTAGACTTTCCATTGACAGATACCGCCGGAAACCGGCCGAGCAGACAGATAGAAGACGCCAGCGGCGAACGCACGACTGGACGGCGGCAGACTCGGTATTTTTCGCGGTTGGAATTGCGGCGGACGCGCAAAGTTTTTCCAAGCGGAGTGGCAGGAAGGGACTGCCGATTGCGCAACACCTGGAAGGGAATGGTGCCGCCGGACTGGATTGAACAGTCGACCCCGTCATTACCAATGACGTGCTCTACCACTGAGCTACGGCGGCGAAGAGAACGGTGGGCCGTCTCAAGGGCCGGAATTGCCCCGCTTCTGAACGGCGTCGCGGCGCGCAAACTGCCATAGCGGGACACCGCGTGCAAGGCGGACGGCTGCCGGCCAAGCGGCCTTTAATATGGCGCACGGGATGATATAGGGATGCTCGTCATGGCCGGACAGAGGGACGACAAGGACGCGCCGGAGGCGCCGCAGAAAGGCGCAGGCCGCCGCGCCCGGCTGGAGCAGGCCCTCCGCGCCAACCTTTTGAAACGCAAGGCGCAAAACCGGGCCCGGAAGGCCTCCAGCCCCCCTCCGAAAGAGGGGGGACAGAGCCGAGGCTAGGGGAGTAGACTTGCTCTTTGCTGTCCGCTGACGGGGCTCGCGGGCGGCCAAGAAGAGATAACGGGGAGCCTTTAGTAAGGCGCGAGGGGGTACTATCGTGTCGCGCGAGGGAGCTTACGTCGTCATGGACCGGATCCGCATTGTCGGCGGCGCGCGGCTTGAGGGCACCATACCGATCAGCGGTGCCAAGAACGCGGCGCTGCCCCTAATGATCGCCAGCCTGCTCACCGAGGAGACGCTGACGCTTCACGGCGTGCCGCGGCTTGCCGACGTCACCCTGCTCGGCCGTATTCTCGGCAATCACGGCGTCGACATCACCATCGCGGGAAAAAGGGCCGGTCAAAGTACGAGCGACGGCCAGACCTTCAAACTGACCGCCGCCGAGATCGTCGACACCACGGCGCCTTACGAGATGGTGGCGCGCATGCGCGCGAGCTTCTGGGTGCTGGCGCCGATCCTGGCCCGCTGCGGCGAGGCCAAGGTTTCGCTGCCGGGCGGCTGCGCCATCGGGACGCGGCCCGTCGATCTGCATCTCACTGCGCTCGAGGCGCTTGGCGCCGACATCGAGCTCGACAGTGGCTACGTCATTGCCAAGGCGCCAAGAGGCCTTGTCGGCAATCGTATCCGGCTCGGGAAGGTTTCCGTCGGCGCCACCCACAATGCCCTGATGGCCGCCGTGCTCGCCCGCGGCGAGACCGTGATCGAGAATGCTGCCCGTGAGCCGGAGGTCGGCGATCTCGCCACCTGCCTCGTCGAGATGGGCGCGAAAATCGAGGGCATCGGCACGTCTACCTTGCGGATCGAGGGCGTTCCGTCTCTCCATGCGGCGGAGCACACGGTGCTCCCCGACAGGATCGAGACGGGAACCTACGCCATGGCTGCTGCCATCACCGGCGGCGATGTGTTCTTGGAGGGCGCACGGCCGGAACTCCTGCAAGAGGCGCTTCAGACCTTGCGGACGACGGGCGTCGAGGTCGAGGAGACCCCGACCGGGATCCGCATCGCGCGGAACGGTCATGGTCTGGATGCGGTCTCGGTGGAGACCCAGCCTTTCCCCGGCTTCCCCACCGATTTGCAGGCTCAGCTCATGGCGCTGATGTGCACGGCGCGCGGCGTGTCCGAGGTGCGCGAGACCATCTT
>Ga0307446_1000239_pt1 | contig 18267 bp, 18 predicted proteins | sample SalMarSW160320MG_FD_202141 | JGI IMG/M metagenome (GOLD analysis project Ga0307446, IMG submission 202141) | Salt marsh sediment microbial communities from the Plum Island Ecosystem LTER, Massachusetts, United States - SW1603-20 | ecosystem: Environmental > Aquatic > Marine > Intertidal zone >... | reverse complement strand
GTTCGTTTGTTGACTCCGACGCTGTATCCTGGTGGTAATTCACAGGGTGTGCCGCTTTTTGGTGATCTTTTGCTAAAGAAATAAATCGTTTGCTTTCGTCCGCCTTTGAGGGTGACATCCCTCTTATATAATGTCCATCCTTCATACATATATGGCATAGTTAGTTCCTCTAAATCAGAATCATGGAAGGTTCATTTAAAGTTTCTCCTAACAGCAACAAAAAAAGAAACAATGGTTTCAGTGTTGTTGGATTGGTTGTAAAATAAGTTTGTTTTGATGTTTCTGAAAGATGATTTCGTGATCCTCAAAAATAGGGTTTCTACCAAGAAGAACAGGCAGGTCATTACGATCAGAGACATGAATTTCGAGGTTTTCGTAGGTATATTTTCGATCCTCGTCATAAATAACCATAGTAAGAACTGTTTTAAACAGGGTGGTTTCCCCTGCTGCGGTGTCGACACACCCTGCTTTCTCCAATTTCAGTTTTAAATACTTCGCAATCGCGTAAGGGATGACAATAAAATCTCCACCAGAGTCAAGTAGTGCATCAATCATCGGGGTTTCTCGTTCTTTTGAAAGAAACTTGATGGGTATCAATGGGTAATTCTTATATTCGAAGATAAAGGGTGTTTCTTGCATGATTCTGTTAATGTAAATGGATACTGCCAGATAATACTTTTGATATCTTGATATTGTCTTCAGGGAATTTCTGTGCAGGGAATTTTTCATCGGCAGCCCGGAGAACATCTTCAAGATTCACGCTATGATCAACGATTTCGTCGTTGAACAATAAAATCCATTCCCCCGAATATTTTTTAAGCATCTCTTCCTGTTCCATTCACTATCACTTACCGAAACACTCTATATAAACTTTCGCAATTATGAGAGAAAAAACTCTATTCGTCTTCTTCAGTCCGTTCAAACGAAAGGGAAAGAATAGCGCCCAGCAGACCAGCGAGAACAAGAGTAATAGTAATTGAATAAATGCCGATATCAGCCCAGACATTATACCGAAGTCCCCAAGTTATATAGAGGAGAAGCCCTGCGATGAGGAAGATGAGAGCAACAATAGTATAGGCATTAATGTTTTTCATGCTTATTTCCATTCTTTTCATACCTCTTTATTAATTTTTTTTAACTGGGATGGGAGCACTGGGATTTGAACCCAGATCGACGGGTCTCTTCGTAGGTCATCGCTCCAGTTACTCATCATACGTCAGATGACCCTCTTGTAATCATACCTAACTGGAGCCCGTAATGATGCCGGGTTACACCATGCTCCCATGATGATATGTATTACTTTTTTTGTCTCCGCATACGTTTTTCTCGTCGCATCCGTTTCTTACGCCATTTCCAGCGCATTTTCCTTCGTTTTTTCCATACTCGTGAACTGCGTTTCATTGGATTTTCCTCTGATTCGTCTACCGAGCCCTAAAATAGATAGCTATATTTAACTGTTTAGGAACGAACCGCTGTCGTTTTTCTTATTTGTCAAGCCAGACATATTTGCAGCGGTTGCAATACCAGGCTGTTGAAATCCATTCTTGTTTTCCATTCACAGGATTTTTATGGCGAAATAACCTGGTCAGTTTCATATCACAATTTGGACAGCTCCCATCATACGATTTTTTATAGTCCTTTCCCCCGATAGGATACATGAGAGTATCTGAAGCAACGGTGTAAAGGAAGTTACAGTCAGTACAACACCATGCAGTAGGTACCCATTTGCGTTTTCCATCTATGGTTTTGTTTTGATACAAACGAACTGCTTTTCCATTACATTGAGGACATTTCTTTTTAATAGGTGACACCACCACTCATTTTTCGTTTATTTAATTGTACCTGCATCACATACGGGTATAAAAGATTCTCATAAAATAATCGATTCTTTCATAAACACATTAAGAAAACGAAAAGAACGAAATAAAAGGAATCAGCGGGCTTGGAGGGATTCGAACCCTCGGCCAATCGGTTAAGAGCCGATTGCTCTAGCCTAGCTGAGCTACAAGCCCTCTAGAAAGAAAGTATATGGAGTAACATTCGCTATTATTTAGGCTTAACGATGGCACAGAAACCCAGTTTGAACAATGACGTATATTCTAAAAGGGATAATTTTTCACCGATTAAACACCTACTCATCAATTACCTTATATCTCTTGTCAGGTTGCACATGGGAGACGACCAGCGGTGCAGGTTTCCCTTTTTGAGAGGGAATATCCTGTACTTCTCTGACGTTAATCTGTACACCAGGACCTGCCTTTTTCTGATGTATCTCTTTTATTTTTTCAAAGATAACATCAAGCGAGGGACCAACATGACGTAAATCATCATCGATGATGACAAGAATGTCTATTTCATCAAGTTTTTTCTGAACAATCTGAAATTGCTTCACCTTCCTGGTTTTCAGCTCGTTAAGAATGCTATAGAGGCTTGCAAAGGATGCCGCGGGAAACAATCTGCCATCTGGTAATACCACACTATCGCTTCTTCGTCCCTCCACGCCACCTTTTAGCACCGGGGTATGTAAACCACACGCACACTCTTCATCATCGGAGAGTACCACCCAATCATCCATCCCTGTGTATCGTACAATAGGTGTCGCCTTCCCAAAGAGTCGTGTCACCACAATATGGCCTCGTTTTCCCTTTTGAACAAGCTCCATGTTTTCGTCTATTGCCTCCACATGAAAATAATCATAGTTGATATGCCAGGTACCTTCTCGGCATTCAAATGCTATCGGAGCCCCAAGGGTTTCAACCGATTCGTAAATATTATACATTTTACATTTAAAGATGTCTTCGACATAACTCCTTGTATATGGTTCCAGAACTGAACCACCAACAAGGAAGGCTTTTGGGTTGATATGTTCTCCATAACCCTTTTGTTTATAAAACGCTAGCTGAAAAACCGTTGCAGGATAGGAATAAATAACATCAGGTTTGAATCGATTTAATTGCGCAATAATTTCCTGCATAGGACGAAATGCATTTAGGCTGATACGGTTATTTTTACTAATTGCAAATGATGATTTAGAGTAAAAGAGGTTTTCAGCGGTTGAATCAGCCATATTCGGATTAAAATTACCGATATTTGCTAAGTGAGCTTCTCTCCAGTTTATTCCTAGCTCATCGTAGGTTCGTAATGACGCTCCAATCCCGCCAGTAAACACAGAAAAATCAATGTAAATCGATACTTGTTTTCCTGTTGATCCAGACGTTGAAACAACCCTAACATTCCGTTTATTATAATTTTTTGGCAGGATACCATTTGGAAAATGTTCGACAAGGTCTTGTTTTGATGTAAAAGGGATTTTTGTCACATCTTGTATTCCGTAAATGCCCTGAGGATGAAGATTACTTGCAGAATATTTTTGATGATACAGGGGGACATTATCAGCATATCGAAGCGCCCTTCGAAGTGCTTTGTCTCGATAGTTTTTGATTTTTTCAGGAGAATACGCTCGCAATCTTCGTACATCACAAAGAAAATTTTTTAAAAAAGGGATTCCGGAAACAGGGTTGAGAAACGGGTTCATGCTCTTATCCGTGGTCATACAAATATTAATTAATATATTTTATTATTGCGGGAGGCGGCGTAAAACGTGAAATACACACTGAAGTGTCTAAAATGTGGGAAGAGTTACTCGGGAGACCATTATATCTGTTCTTGTGAAAATAAATGTAACGCGTTGTTAAAAACTGTCTATGAACAAAAAAACCTTACCATCGATGAATCATACCAGGGAATCTGGCGTTATCATCAGTGGCTTCCTATCCAAAAAATAGACCCACGACTGATTGATCAGGGGAGTTGTTTTCATACATATAAAAGTACTAAGCTCGCTGACCATCTTGGGCTACAAAATCTCATCATCTGCTTAAATGCATACCCGCAGTGCCATACCGGGTCGTTTAAGGACCTTGAGGCAGAAGTAACCTTCCAACGGGTCATGAGCACGTTTGACTCAGGTAAACCCCTGGTGATGTCCTCTGATGGAAATAATGCGATTTCCTTTGTGTATTATTCAAATGTACTCCGATACCCGATTTTCTTATTTGCCACAGAGGATGCACGGGTGAGACGTATTTGGTCCTTTTCCAAAACCAACCCCTATACACGTCTCTTTCCTATTTACGGTGATTACTACGATGCAATTAGCCTCGCTAATCAATTTTCCCATGTCGAAGGCTATCTCTCAGAAGGAGGGTACCGGAATGTTGCTCGTCGTGATAGCGTTGGAACAATGGTGCTCGATACGACCCTGTTCCTTGGTCAGATCCCTGATCATTACTTTCAGGCACTGGGTTCAGGCCCTGGAGCCATTGCAGCCTACGAAGCAGCAGAGCGACTCATCCTTGATGGACGATTTGGAAAAAAATTACCAAAAATTCACGGTGCTCAAAATTATCCCTATGCTCCGATGGTCGAAGCATGGCAAAATCATTCTCGAACGATTGATGAACGATTTCAAAATGAATCAGCAAAACAAATCATTGATCAAACCGTAGCCCATGTGCTGACCAATCGCTTTCCTGCGTATTCGTTAATCGGCGGTATGTATGATGTGTTACAAGAAACCAAAGGAGAGATGTACAGCGTTACCAACGAAGAAATCGGAAAAGCTCAAGCGTTATTTGAAAAATTAGAAGGCATCAGTGTCGTACCGGAAGCAGGAGTTACCATCGCGTCATTACAACAAGCGATACACAAGGAAACAATCTCTCCACAAGATTACATTGTTATAAATATAACTGGTGGTGGGAGAAAAGAAATTAAAAGAAGACGGATGCATATCGAACCATATAAGTTCCAGGCAAAAAAACTTCAGATAAATCAAAAAACATTAGAGGAAAAAATACAACATTCGAAGGAATTAATCCAAGAAGCGATTCGAACCTATGGCAAGAGAATCGCTGTTGCTTGCAGCTGGGGAAAAGACAGCATGGTTCTGCTTCATCTTGCTAGAAGCATCGATGCAGATGTTCCGATCTTTTCTGTTTTAACGATCCATAAACCGAAGGAGACCTTTGACTTTGTCGTCAAGGTTATACACCAATATAATCTCAAACCAAAGATTTTCATGGTTGGAGACACGGTTCCAGAGGTGTTGAAGAAAAACAATATTGACGTTACCTTATTACCTATGCAGCAGTATTGCTTGCAAGCAGAAAAAATAAAAAAAGAAACAGGACATGAAATCTACTACGAGGACCCTGATCTCTGCTGTAAATTATTAAAAGTTGTTCCGGTCCGTTATGCGTATTCCACTCTTGGGTTACAGGCATGGTTCAGCGGGTTACGAAACACCGAGGGGTTCACGAGAAGATATGTAGCTGAAGTAGAAAAAATAAGTGAAAACGAAACAAAAATCAACCCGCTTCTTGCTTGGACTGAAGAGGAAATATGGAAATATATTAAAATCAATAAATTACTTGCGCATCCCTGGTATAGGAAAAAATATCCTGATGGCCGAAGAATCAGATCCCTTGGGTGTAGGCCTTGCACCGTGCCTATTTTCGAACATGAAAGCGAACGAGATGGCCGATGGAGAAAAACCCTCAAAAAAGGAGGGGAATGCGGAATTCATACCCGATCAGCTGGTGAGAGGATATGAAGATAGCGAAAGGTTGTTGGTCCTGGGTAGCACCTCCCTTACTTCTGAGTGTACTTCTATTAGCACTCTGTTGGTTTTCCCTATGGTTCATCTCCCTATTTATCCCTGTTTTTTGTGTACTAGTATTTTTCCTTATCTTTTTCCGTGACCCAGAGCGAACAATCGGAGATGGAATCATTGCTCCTGCCGATGGAAAAATTAGAGATATTAAACAAGAGAAGGACCAGTACTTCATCTCGACCTTCATGGAGGTTAACAACGTTCATGTGAACAGAATGCCCATAGACGGCCGCATCAGTAAAATGACACATTTTCCAGGATATCATCTAAGAGCCTGGAAAAAAGAATCGGATTTGAATGAACGAGTCATCATTACAGTTGAAACTGCAATTGGGCAAGTAACGGTTGTACAAATTGCAGGATTGATTGCGAGACGTGTGTACCCATACATCAAAGAAGGAGATATCCTGAAAAAAGGAGATAGACTCGGTATTATCAGACTCGGTTCACGAGTTGATGTATATCTCCCGGCAGAAAAGATAAAATCAATCCCTGTGAAAATCGGAGATCCTGTAAAAGCAGGCCAAGACTCCATCGCCTTTTTGAAATAGAAAAAAATTATTCTGGTTTTTTTGTTTTTTTTACTTTTTTCGTACTCTTCCGTTTCGGTTTTATCTTCGGTTTATCTTCTGTTTCGGTTGTTTGAACCGTTACTATCGGTTCCTCTTCAGGAGCCGTTTCTAGAGGTATCTCTACTTCAGGGGTAGATGATTCCTGTTTTGAGAGGTATTTCGCATCAATCCGCTCAGTGACATAGACTTCTTTTCCAGCCCGGAATATCTTTACACCGTCTTCTCTTGCGGCTTTCCCATCGATACGTAAAATCAAGGGAATCTCCGTTCGTACCTTTCCTGCTTCAATTGCTTTTTCGATACTACCGCTGAGATGAACGTTTTTCCGATCAATAGGATTTAAACCACCCTCAAGAATGATATCGATTTCTTCCTCAGTCACCGGGTAATAAAACTCATCAATCTCCGCAGGTGGTAAATCATCAAGGCGGATGTCAATGGTATGACCATAGGTCGCTCGGATCATACCGCCGTCAATCTGATACCTCCCCTTAGGATCGGTTAGCGCAATCGCCTCAATATGATGTTCACGAAGCCACTGGAATCCTGATCTGCTGACACCTACGGCTTCTACAAATTCAGAGATATCAACCCAACCATGACCGTCAACCATTACCCCAAGCTTCTCTGGGAAATGGCGAAGAACCCCAGCCATGATACGACCGAGGGAATCAAGTTCACGATCACTCATGAGGAATTTCCCTTTCGTCTTGCAAATCGGGCACACTTCTCCGCGATAATACCCGTGTTCGTCACATTTACCTAGCATAGTTACCAGTTCCGTAATAGTATAAGATGTATAAGTTTTTGTATTCCTTGTTCCATTACCCTGTCGGTGGACCAGTGGAACAAGAAGAGATGAAAAAACAAGCTGCAGAGAAAGCAGTGCAATATATAGAAGACGGGATGGTTGTAGGACTAGGCACAGGCTCCACTGTTGAATTCGCAATAAAAAAACTTGGAGAGATGGTAAAAGGTGGTCTGAAAATCGAAGGAATCCCAACCTCATTAAAAACCAAGAGACTAGCGACAGAATTAAAAATCCCATTAATAGAACTTGATGATCGAACTGAAATTGATGTCACCATTGACGGCGCTGACGAGGTTGATTCAAATCTGAATCTAATTAAAGGCGGCGGTGGTGCACTAACAAGGGAGAAGATTATTGCCTACCATACAAAAAAGGTCATTATCATTGTTGATGAAACAAAAATAGTAAAAGGTCTTGGATGCGACTCAGTTCTACCTGTTGAAGTCACAAGATTCAGCTGGCTTGCCACCAAGAAAGTGCTCGAAGGACTAGGATGTACTACGGAATTACGCAAAATCATGGATGAGGCTTTTATCACGGATAATCAGAATTACATTATTGATTGTGATTTTGGGAAGATTGCGGATCCCGAAACATTAGAAAAAGAGATTAACAATGTCCCCGGTGTCCTGGAAAATGGGCTATTTATCGGTCTAGCTGATGAGGTTATTGTGGGAAGCAAGCAAGGGATGATGACGTTAGAACGACAAGATATCGTTCAATAATCCTAGTTTTTATTCGTAGAAGGGTGGTTCAAACGAATGCTTTTCTCAGAGATGACCACAAAAGATGCGTTAAAACGGACAAAACAAAAGATAACAGGATATCAGACTGAGTTTTTAGAGCGGATGAACGCGATCGAGGTCGATGCGCATTGGTTTCGCCGTGTGTTTCATACGTTCGCTGCCTCATTCCTAATCTACTACATTCTTCCTGATGAAGGATGGCTCTTTGCATTGAAACGGTGTACAATAATCTGCATTCTTCTAGGTCTTATCATCGTAGAGTACTATCGTATTCGGGGAGATATTAAGAATATACACTTTTTTGGGCTCAGGGGATATGAAAAGCACAGACCTGCAGGTTATTTATTCTTTGGTGCCGGGACCGTTGTATTGTTCTTGTTTTTTCCTCAGCAGATAGTGATCCCATGTTTGTTATGCGCAGCGTTTATAGATCCTCTTATGGGTGAAATACGTTTCCATTTTGGGAAATACAACGCGATACTCGCAGGATTTGTGGTTTCATTATTTTTCTTTTCCATCACTTGGTATCGTGCAGAGTGGTGGGTCATCGCAATCGTTGCAGCGGCTGGTGGAACAGTCGTTGCTTTTAGTGAAGCAAAGAAACTCCGATATATTGATGATGATTTTTTAATCCAGATACTACCAGCGGTTCTACTGCTTATCATATGGCAGGTGTTCGCAGGAATTGGAATTGATATTCTTCCAGAGACAATGATTCTTCCACTCTAAAAGAGGATGTAAGATGAAAAATCAACAACAGCAAGCAATGTATGCGTTATTACTTCGCCTAGAATTGTGGTTTGCTCCGGTATTGATTCTAGTTCCCATTGTTGTTTCTTTCTTCTTCATCCAGGATTGGTATGTCAGAGGAGTGATACAAGGAATATCACAATACGATGGAGAACTAATTCTTGGGTTAGTAATTCTCGTTGGAAATCTCCTCTGCGACATCCTTTTTATGAAATCTCTGAAGGATTTGAAAAGAAAAAAATTAATTACAGAAAAGAAAATGAAATAACCAGGATATCTTTAAAGAATTTTTTTATACGAAAATATAAAAAGAATAATTTTATTTCTTGGAAGGATGAGGACGCTTCTTGCGAATATGGGTTTTGTTCTTCAAATTTCTGGTATTTTTATTGTCCTTCCGATCATTCTATCGTTTATTAACAATGAAACATCAGCTACAATTGCATTGTTTATCGCAGCAATGATTTTCTTAACATTAGGGTTTTCACTTAATGCCTTCTGTGAACGCCGAGAATTAAGTTATAAACTTTCCTGTAGCCTGATTGTGCTGATATTTATTCTATTAACCGTGATTGGTGCTATCCCGTACATGTATATCAACATTTCAAACGGCGGCATCATCCAAAATATTTCTGATAGTATTTTTGAATCAGCTTCGGGTTTCACTACCACAGGATTTTCAGTGATACCAAATATATCTGCCGTACCAGAATCTATTCTATTTTACCGAGGATTGACCCAGTTCATTGGTGGGATTGGTATTGTTTTAGTACTTCTTGCGTTCTTTTATCCTGAGGCAAAATTACAGGACTTTGCAAGAGGCATGGGATTTTCCAAAGACCAAAAAATCAAAAAAACCTTCATACTGATTATTTTGATTTATTCTGCCTATACTATTATAATGGTTATTATGAGTTATCTCCTTGGATACCACGATATTGTAAAAGGAATAGCATTCGTCTTCTCAGCGATTAGTACGGGAGGATTCGCACCGGTAGGAGATATCACAAGTATAGCAACTCGATTTCCTATGAACGCTATACTCGTGATATGTATGGTACTTGGCGCCTCTAACTTTTTTATCATAGCCGGGTTGTTCAAAAGAAGGTTTAAGGAATTTTTCCAATCGGAGACATCGGTATTTCTTGTAATGGGAATCTTTGCCATTAGCATCGCGGTCATTTTTTTCGGACTTTCTGCAGACGTAGCCGTGTTTCATATTGTAAGTGCGATGACAAACTCAGGGTTTAGTTATGTGTCTGTCGCTCAGTTTACCGATGGGTTAAAATTCTTTTTAATTTTCCTCATGCTTGTTGGTGGTGCGAGTTTTTCGACAGCGGGCGGAATTAAAATATTTCGATTTGTCCTTATGATAAAAACGATACGAAAAGCGGTGTATGAAAGCATCACTGAACGTGAATATAAAGTAAAACTCTTTGGGAAAGAATATACAGATGCAGGGATCATCCAAGCAGCAATGGTTGTTCTATTGATGATTTCTTTGGTCTTTTTTTCTGCGTTTATTGTCAGCTCGTACGGATTTCAGCCGGTTGATTCTCTTTTCGAAACAACTTCGGCTGTCGCCACAACAGGTTTAAGCACAGGGATTATCAGCCCCTCTCTTGCAATAGAACTAAAATGGTTATTTGTTGTCCTTATGCTTCTTGGGCGTGTCGAAGTGCTTGCATTTCTTATCATGATATCAAGAACCAAAGAGAAATGATACTTCAAAATCATAGTGAAAAAGGGAATGCATCAGCATCATCTTTTCATTTATAATCGTGCATTAAAACATACCATATTTCCCAATAACAATAATGGTGTCGTCTCCCACTTCATCAAATCTGTTTTGATTTAAAAGAAGCTCATCTTATAAGAATTAGAGAAAAGTATTACTTGATCAACCGTGAGGTTAAAAGAGTCGGTAAAATACAGATGCTTGCGATAAACGAAAAACCAATCAGAGTTATCACGACGATACTAAATTGATGAAGCGAAGGGATATTAACAGCAAAGGTCGAAAGCAACGCAACGCTGGTTGTAGTTGCCGCTCCAATCAAGGACCACCCTGTTGTTTCAATCATGGTTTTCACTGCCTCAGTTTTTGATCCTCCTTTTGCAATTTCCTCTCGTACACGTTGTGTCGTCTGAATGCTGAAATCAATACCGGTCCCTATCATAATAGAGGCAACGGTGATGTTAACGATAGAGAGGGGGATATCAAGCATGACTAACGCTCCAGGTTCCCAAGCAAGAACGACAAGAACAGGGATAAGTGCTAAGAATCCAATACCAATAGAGTTAAATCCGATAATTAAACAGGCAAGGACTAACAGTAAAGCAATCAAGAGAGATGTTGCTTGTGAACTCATGATTTGTTTATTGATTTCAACACTGACGACATCTTGACCAGCGAGGGAAGAGATACGCCCGTTCTGTGGAATTACTGCATTCTGTGCAATGTCGTTTACACTGTTTACAAGCTTTTCTAATGTTCCAACGCTGGTTCCCGCCGGGAAGGAGACGACAATGAATGTTTTTGAATACTGATCGTCGACAAGTCCCTTTGCCGCGATTTTATCAAGAATAATGGTATTGACTCCTACAAGCTCGCTGATTTTTTCAATGATCGCACTACGTTCTAAGACATCGTTGATTTTCTTTATCTCATCAGCAATCGAATACGCGGTCCCTCCAGCATTTCTGATTTCTACTTCTATGTTATAGATCGCTTCAATAACATCAGGATACGTAAGACCCTGACTATTTGTTTCAATATATAATGCGTTGAAATTTGTTCCTCCACCGAAATTTTTTGAGTACTCAAGGAGTTTTTCTACTTCAGGAATTCCCTGTGGTGCCATGTCAAGATAGTTGACATCGGTTTTTATCTGTGGCAGAACGATCAAGGAGAGAACGATGAAGAAACAGGCGATAGCAAATAGTCGTTTTCGGTTCTCGACAACAAAGGATGCGAAGCGTTTCCAATGATGGTTCGTTTCATGCTTCTCAAATTTAAGTACCAGACAAAGGCAAGGGACAAGGATTGTTGCGGAGAGAAACGCAAACATGATACCGATGGCGCATCCAAAACCAAAGGTAACCATTGGCGGCATAGGAGATGTCATCAAGGAGCCGAAGCCAATGATTGTGGTAAACGCGCACAAAAAAACCGCTTTCCCGGTCTGTCCTAAGGTTCGTTCTACTCGTGCTACTTTATCGGTTATGGTACGTTCTTCCGCAAATCGATTCGCAAGGTAAATTGAGTAATCCACCCCAAGTCCCAGTAACAAAGCAGCAACAGCAATCGATAGAATGGTAAGCTCCGGTTGAATGATGCCTAAAACCCCAAAGGTAAGTAAAAGCGCGTATCCAAGTGGCATAAAACCAATAAGAAGCCCTTTGAGGGTTCTATGGAAAAAAAACAGAACACTTGCGACACCAACAGCTGCTAAGGGGAATACGATAGTGAGGGCTTGGAGGGTTTGCTCTCTCATCGCCTGTTGCATAGCGATAGAACCAGTGATAGTCATCGTTGAATAGCGAGCTTCTTTGATAAGGACTGCTCGTACGTTGTTAAGTATTTGAGTGTAATCAGCATTATCGGAAAGCTGGAATATGATGACCGCAACTTTATAGGAATTAAGGAAGAGAACTCCTTGTGTCGATTGGATACGTGCCATGTAGGTGTTTATTAAATCGGGATCATCTGGGATTTCATATTTGCCTGTTCCGCCAAGACCCTGAGGCAGGGATGGTTTTGCGTTTTCTTCTTTGATAAGCTGAGCGATGCTGTTTACTGAAAAGATGCCGTCGGTTTTCCCTTTGTCGAGTTCATAGATGTTTATTTTTGTCGTGACCCGATCCATTTCACGTAAAACGTATGGATCACGGATGTCATCTGCTTCAACATAGATGATGATGGTAGATCCTATCTGAAACTCCTGGTTGATTTTATCCCATAGCTGTAATGTTGGATCATCTTGAGGTAAAAAGGTGGTTAGGTCTGACTGCATGTAGACATTACGGACTTGCAGACCAATGATGATGGTAATGATAGTGTATACAAGAAGGATTGTTTTCGGTCGTTTTACGAGAATTTTTGCTAGGGAGTGTGCTATTTTCATAGGTCGCCTCCCTTGTTACCAATTTTAATTTGTACGTACTTGTTGCCATTTGTTTTCTCGGTCAGGTTTGCAATCTTATTGAGCCGTGATTCGATGATTTTGACGCGACGTTGCAGTAAAATGATAGGGGAAACAGCTCCGTATGAATAGGGGTTTTTTCCAATGCTGTCTGTTTTGATTTTCTCCCTAAAAATGATCTTATTATCATACATCTTTGAAAGGAGTTCACGGACGGTACTGGGGTGGAGTTTGGTGCCTCTGATGATCTCCTCGCTTCTTGCCCGATTCCTCCGAAGTAAGTAGATATAGATACGAGACTCTGCCCGGGAATCCAGTAGTTCATGGACAGCAGTCTCGATGTTTTTATTGATAGGTGAACGGGGTTTGTTCATTAAAGTGCACCATTTTTATGTACTATTATTGATAAAAAAAGTTGTTTTGTGAGTTTAAATACCTTTCCATTTTGTCGTTTCTCACCCGACAAAACATTTTATCGGCTATAAAACGATAAAAATACACACGATGCAAACATTTATTTCCCCTCACCACCTCCCGTTACTATCAACAGTATGGATGAAAAAACCAGGGTAGAAAAAGACATCGTAATGTTTGAGGAAAACATCAAACAAATAAACGAAAAAACAACCACAGACAGCCAAAAAAAAACCCTTGAACTTGCATCGCAATACTACGAAGATGCAAAATATTTCGCACAAAAAAAAGACTACTTCACCGCGTTCGGCTGTATCAACTACGCCCATGGACTTCTTGATGCAATCCTTAAAACACAACACTAAAGAGGACGATATAATGAAAGTTGAAGGAAATATTGAAAAATATTACCATTACGCGTTTCCTATGCAAACCGTTTTGGTCACCTGCAATGATGACACAGGCAAAACGAACATCATAACCCTAGCCTGGCACACCCCTATCTCTGGCAAGCCACCCTTATATGGCATTTCGATTTCCCCTAAACGTTACTCCTATGCGCTGATAGAAAAAAGTAAAGAATTTATTATTAATTTCCTCCCCTATTCCTTAGGTGAAGCAGCACAGTATTGCGGAACCCATTCTGGCCGATCAACTGATAAACTCTGCAAAACCGGACTAACCTTAATACCTGCAAAAAGAACAGCCACACCTCTTATAAAGGAAGGATACGCACACCTTGAGTGCATATTAGTAAAAAACCTCTCTGTTGGCGATCATACGCTTTTCGTTGGTGAAGTAATCGCAGTCTCCACTGATGAAAACGCATTTAAAAACGAACTCCTCAGAACAGACCAGATACAACCCTTATACTATATTGGGAAAAACGCCTATACAACACTCGATAAAACGAAACGAAAAACGTTCTAACCAAACAGAAGCTGGATATCAGCATCTGCTTGCAACCCTAGCATTTGCGCCGCGTTTCCTTGGTTGACGCTGATTTCAAGAAAATGATTACTTCCAATGGTGACAAGAAGGTCTCCCTGCTTTGCATATCCATAAGAAGAAACAAACGGAATCTGGTCCCATTGACAACTACCAGAAATCACCGTGGTTTTTTTCTGTTCGACATCATTTGGTAAAATGTCTTGAGGGATGTTTGTAATTAAATTTCCAAATCGATCAACATAAAGGACTTTACCAACAATCTGGTTCCCTTGATGTTCCCCAAGAGGAAATTGGAGGTCAACAAAATGCGTCGTCTGGGTGCCAATATCACCAAAAGGTACTCCTCGTGCGATATACGCAGCGACTGGTGCAAAGATATCACGACCATGGAAGGTACGAGACAATGGATGAATCATGTATTTTGGGTTGGTAATCTCATAGACAACAAAATCTCCCAGGAGGTGCGCAGTTGGTAAGAGAATCCCGTTATCTGGACCAACCAAAATCTGTTTTTTAGTCGTGATAAGTAAGCCTTTTCGCTCCGTACCAACACCAGGGTCAACCACTGCAACATGAATGGTTCCCAGAGGAAAAAACGGTGCGGTAGCCCATAAGATGAACGCGCCTTCCCTCACATTATGGGGTGAAACCTCATGGGTGATGTCAAGAATCCGGGCATCGGTGATACTTGAAACAACCCCTTTCATCTGCGCCACATACCCTTCTTTGGTACCAAAGTCCGTAAGAAACGTAATCCGTCTCATGTCACCAACCTCTGTATCGTTATCATCCGGATATTGTTTTTTCGTACAAGAGCTTTGTTGTCCTATTTTAGCTCACTTTAAGCAAAACTATATATGGGAGAAGCGTGTATAATAATAAAGATTGGAGAAGTACGAAGGAATGGAGTCCGGAGAGATGAGTTATAAAAAAACGAGTGTCGCAGAAGACATTTGGGAACAAACCGGTAGGCGAAGTATGACCTGCCCTCAATGTAAAGGGTTTTTAACGGTTGTTCAGGTCGAGCCTCTCTACGATACAGATAACGCATATACACCATACAGGACTGTGGTAGAATGTTCAACTTGCTCGTTCCGCATGGTGACCGAATCATTCACCATTCTTGGAGGAATCAAAGATTTTGATAACGAATATGTGGAAATCGGTAGTTGGGGACCAAGCGGAAGCCGCGTTCTATCACGATTTAGACACTCCATTAGTTCCAATCTGCTTACGGAACTAAAAAAATCACAAGAACTCGTAGAATTCCTTGTCGTCAATGAACATGTAGTCCAAGTCATTGGATAAACCAGATAAGAACGCAGAAAAACATATCCTAAGTCCAGTACAATATTTTAATAATAAAACAATACATTTATTTATAGAAAGTTTTTAATAATTATAAGAGAACATTATCCAGTCAAAGAAAAAAGTCAAATAAAGTACATAACATTATAGTTCTGTGAGATTCATGATAAAAAAAGCGGTTATTTTAGCGGCGGGTGAAGGAAAACGGCTCAGACCGTTCACGGAGACCATGCCGAAAGTCATGCTGCCTGTCGCCAATAAGCCATTGCTTGAATACGTATTTGATGCAACAAGAAAGAGTGGAATTAACGAAATTATCGTTGTGGTTGGCTATAAAAAAGAAGTCATCATGGAGCATTTCAAAGACTATAAGAATGTCAAGATAACCTACGTTATTCAAGACAGACAACTCGGTACTGCCCATGCACTCCTTCAAGCCAAGAAACATATTAAAGATTCCTTCATCGTCCTAGCGGGAGATAACATCATTGACCCAGAAAGCATCGCAAAACTCATAAAAGACCATTCAGAATATTCACTGCTGATCAAAGAGCATCCACATACATCAAAATATGGGGTCGTATTTGTCGAAAATCGAAATATCAGTAAAATCGTAGAAAAACCAAAAGAGGACGTCGGCAAATACATTTCAACAGGGATCTACAAACTTCCAGGTTCCGTCTTTGCAGATATTGAACAATTCCACTCGCAGGGGGTGTACGCGCTATCATCCGTTATCCAGTACCTGGTTGACAAAGGAAAACATATCAACACCATTCTTGCGAAATCATGGATGGACATCGTTTACCCATGGGACCTTATCACCGTCAACGAAACAATGATTCAAGGAACAAGCGAATCAACCAGCGGCACCATCGAAAAAAACGTCACTATAAAAGGTCCGGTCTCTGTAGGAAAAGACACGAAAATCTATGCAGGCTGCTACATCGTCGGACCCGTGGTCATCGGCGACAGCTGTGAAATAGGGCCCAATGCATGCATCTTCCCCTCCACCAGCATTGGAAACAACACCGTCATTCACCCATTTAGCGAAATACGAAGTAGTGTTATAATGAATGATGTTCACATCGCATCAACCTCACATATCTCCCATTCCGTTATCGGCAAAGGATGCATCATCGGGGATGGATTCTCGACCATAACAGGAAAAACGATGATAGAGGTCGATAATGAGTTCAAAATACTTGGAGCCCCAATAGGAGCCATGGTTGGAGAAGATTGCATTATCGAAAGTCACGTCGTCGTAGATCCTGGAAAAATCATCGGGAGAAAATGCACAATCAGCCCCATGAAACATATCAGAAAAAACATTCCAAGTGAAAGTAAAGTGATGTAACGTGTGTGGAATCATAGGGTATGTAGGATTTCGGGACGCGCGAACCGTCTTACTTGAATCATTGAAGCGTCTTGATTACCGAGGATACGATTCATCAGGTGTTGCCATCATCGATAAAAAATTAAAAGTATACAAGGAAGTTGGCGAGATAGCAAACGTAGAAAAACAAATCCCCCATCTGAAAGGAACCACAGGGATTGGTCATACTCGATGGGCGACCCATGGGTGTGTAACAAAAGAAAATGCTCATCCGCACCTTAGTTGCGATAAAAAAATCGCTATCGTCCATAATGGAATCATTGAGAACTATAACAAACTCAAAGAAGAATTAAAAAAGAAAGGTCATACATTCACTTCCCAAACAGACTCAGAAGTCATCGTTCATCTCATTGAAGAAGTATACAAAGGAAACCTAGAGGAAGCAGTGTTTGCTTCAATAAAAAAAATCAAAGGTTCCTACGCGATAGTCGCTGTTAGTCAAGACGAACCAGGAAAGATCGTTGGCGTGCGAAATGAAAGCCCGCTGGTTATCGGTGCGGGGGATAGTGAAAATTTTCTTGCCTCAGACATCACCGCATTTCTAAAATACACCAAACGTGTGATGTTTCTCAACGATGGAGAACTCTGTGTGCTCACCACACACTCCATAAATGTTTTTAATAAGAACAAGAAACTAGTCAATAAAAAGGAAGAACTCATCACCTGGGATGTGAAAGATGCTGAGAAATCCGGCTTCCCCCATTTCATGCTAAAGGAAATCTACGACCAACCGGACACCGTTCACCATGCCCTCAGAGGACGCATCTCAGAAATCGAAGAAACGATTACATTCCCTGAAAAGGTTGAAAAACTTCTGAATACTGAAATTAATTCTATACACATCGTTGCTTGCGGCACCTCATTTTATGCAGGTCTGGTAGGAAAATACTTAATCGAACAATTGACAAATATACCAGTGTTTACAGAGTTTGCCTCAGAGTATCGGTATTTTGGGTCACGAAATGAATCCTCCCTTGTTATTGCGATCACCCAGTCTGGTGAGACCGCAGATACCCTTGCTGCACTTCGAGAAGCACAGCTATCAGGATGCAGGACACTTGTCGTGACCAATGTGATTGGGAGCACGGCAACCCGTATCTCTGATGGATACATCCTGCAACAGTCAGGTCCTGAGATCGGTGTGGCTGCAACGAAAACATTCACCTCACAGATCATTGTTCTTTTCCTTATTGCCCTTAAAATCGCTCTTCTTCAAAGGAAACTCGGGTCCGATGAACTATATAATTATATCTTACATATGAAAGAGCTCCCACGGGATGTCAGAGACGTCCTTGAGCGGAGCAACGACATCATCGCTATCGCAAAAAATCTTAAAGATACCAAATCCGTATTTTTTATTGGAAGGGGCATCAACTACCCGCTCTCCCTTGAAGGAGCGTTGAAGTTAAAAGAAATTTCCTATATCCATGCTGAAGGGTTTGCTGCGGGGGAGTTGAAACATGGACCGTTCGCGCTGCTGACAAAAGAAACCCCGGTTGT
>Ga0307446_1000237_pt1 | contig 18283 bp, 10 predicted proteins | sample SalMarSW160320MG_FD_202141 | JGI IMG/M metagenome (GOLD analysis project Ga0307446, IMG submission 202141) | Salt marsh sediment microbial communities from the Plum Island Ecosystem LTER, Massachusetts, United States - SW1603-20 | ecosystem: Environmental > Aquatic > Marine > Intertidal zone >... | reverse complement strand
ATTTTTCATCAAAATGTTTACAGTGTTCTTGCTTCTTGTAAGACCTGCTTCTACCATTGCGAAACCGGCTTGCATAAAAAATACAAGAAATGCCGCCACTAACGTCCATACATAATCAGCATGAGTTTGAACTTCCGCAATTTTATCCTCTACCGTGGTACCCTGAGCGTAAATGGCAACAGGAATTAACATTAAAAAGAAGATAAGGAATTGTTTATAGTACTTCATTTATGTCTCCTATTTATTTAACAAATGACTATTAAGATTCTTAGAATTATTTTCGATTGTTTTAAGCTCGATTAATTTTTATTGAAATTAATAATTTTCAACCAGCTTTTTGTTTTGTTGGTTAAAGTCTGAAGTATAGAAAGGGTTTTATTATTTTTTTTCTGTTACTTGGTAAAACAGAATACATTAGATATTTTTCCCTCGATAATGACTTATCATGAAATTTGGTTGAATATTTTCTGATATTTTTATAGTTCATCTAAATAATTCAATAATTCAACGAAACCTAAATATATAATGTTATATAGTATAATAACCTAATAATATTAGGTATTCGAAGCGCAAATATAACTTATTTTTTGTCTTTGTCAAGTTATTCACTAAAAATAATTTATATGTTTCGATTATTGGCTGTTTTCATAACAAATCTATTAATAATAATGGATGGGAATCTGAAGTAAAAGGTTATTATGATAAGAATATGTAGCTATAATTTAGGTGATAGCTCATATATTCCTAATATAAAAAGGTAATAGATGATTATTACCTAAGTATTATATATAATAAAATAGTAGCTTAATTTTAGAGATCAAATCATCAAAATTATTATTTTGAACTCAGTGTTTTATTTTTTCAATCCCAGAGCTTTGATATAATCTTCATTTACCGTACAATTTTTAAACTTGCAGTTTTCTAAGTACTGTTTCAAAGCAGATCTTACATTTTCAAAATCAGGTCGGTTTTCTCTGATTGAACTGTAATCGTAATTTTCATCATTTGCAAAATCAATTATAATATCAAAGTTATCCGGTTTATTTATTGAAACAACTCCTCTTTCACTATCCAATTTTTTGTAAGGCCAGAAACACCAACCGATATTGTTTTCTTCAAGCATAGTTCTAAATGAATTTATCCACTCATTTGAAGTTTCACCGGATTCCCCGAGCCAGATCGGGACATTATATTTTTTACTAAAATCTATATAATCCTGTATTACTTCCCGGGTCGGTTCCGTCCAGTATTTATGGAAAGTATAAACAAGCTTTTTATCAAAGGGAGGACCGAATACTTTGAAGTTACTATCCCATTGTGCACCACCAAGAAAAATTATATGGTTTGTATCCACTTCTCGTACTGCTTTTGTAATTCTTTTATATAATGGTTCGAGCCCGGGATTTAATTTTTCAACATCAAAATAATGTGCAATAGGTTCATTCAATAAATCATAACCGATTATGATAGATTCATCTTTGTAAATATCTGCAAGCTTTCTCCAGATATCTATTGTAAGCCGCTGACTCTCAGGACTTTCAAAAAGAAAAGGATAACCATAACTATCATCAATATTATCACCTGTTTGTCCGCCGGGTGCACAATGCATATCAAGTATAACATAAAGATCTTCCTCTTTACACCATTTAATTACCTGATCAAGAAGTTTATAGCCAACACCTTTAAGTTCGTTGTAAGGATAATCTGTAATAAACAATCTGAAGTTAAATGGAATTCGAACTGAATTAAATCCAAGACTTTTGAGAAAATGAATATCATCTTTTATTATATAATTACTTCTGTAAGTATCCCAGAAATTATTCGCTTCTTCTTCACCTATTAGAATGTTGAATATATCATAAATCATTCTTGGCGAGTTTGGGCTTTTGAAGTGAAACATATAGCCTTCGGGCACAAGCCAGTTACCCAGGTTGATTCCTTTTAATAAAAAGTTTTCACCATCAGTATTAATTATTTCTCTTCCTTTAACCGTAATAAAGCTATTGATTTGAGAATAAATTGTATTGGGAAGGAAAAGAAAGAATATTAATAGCGGAATTGTTATGAATCGAAATTTCGGTTTTGAGTCTAACTTATGAAGACCGCGTTTTAGATATCGCTTTTTCATATTTTCACCTGTTTTAATAAAAACTAAATTCTTCAATTTTAGAACAAACATCAACCAAGCGTTTTAAAAAAAATTAATGTACAACTTTGAGATAATTTTACTCATTAATAATAGTTAAGTCCTTTTAATTTCTCTGGTTTAGTGATTTCAATTTCTTTAAATTATATAAAGTATTTGTTTAAAAAGTAGGTGATGATGAACGTTTTTACGATAGTTAAAAGAATTCAAAAATTATTTTTACTAATAGTTTTTCTATTTGGATTAGTAACAGCAAATAATTTCGCACAAAGCCCGCGCATTTTCATCAATGAATTCCTCGCATCAAATCTAACTACAAATCCGGATATGGTTGATTTCGATGATTTTTCAGATTGGATTGAACTTTATAATGATGAAAACTCAGCAGTAGATATAGGTGGATTTTATATCACCGATGATCTGACACAACCAATGAAATGGCAGATTCCGGCAAACACAATAATTCCGGCTAAAGGCTATCTTCTTATCTGGGCAGATGGTTACGATGATGTACCGGGCAATACATATATAAGATCCTGGTGGCCACATAATGAGCAGTTCACCACAAAATGGTGTCATACAAATTTTAAATTAAACAACGATGGTGATGAAATAGGACTTTTTAATGCCAGTGGAAATAAAATTGATTCTGTAGTTTTTAATAACGGGATAACCGATGTTACTTATGGAAGAAAACCGGACGGAAGCAATAACTGGTTTTATTTCGGTGAACCAACTCCTCTTAGTTCAAATACAACTGTTGGACTATCATCCACAAGTAAATCTGCAGATGTAAACGTTTCAATAGAAGGTGGATTTTACCAGGGAAATATCCAGGTTGCATTAAGTTCTGCTTCTGGCAATGGAACTATTCGCTATACTACGGATGGTTCTAAACCTAAAAGTACATCTACAGCATATTCATCTATGATTAATATCAGTAGTAATACAATTTTAAGAGCAAGGGTTTTTGAAAATTCCAAACTTCCGGGTGATACAAAAACAAATTCTTATTTCATAGGTGAAACCAGAAATCTACCTGCTGTTTCTATGGTTACAAATCCGTTATTTCTTTGGGGACAATTAGGTATTTATAGTAATACTTTTAAGGAAAGGGAAATTCCGGTAAGCTTAGAATATTTTCCATTAAACTTATCACGAGCATTTAGTCTTGATGCCGGAGTAAGAATTGGTGGCGAGAATATTTACCGGTTTGCTGAGAAACCTTTAAATATCTATATGCGTTCTGATTATGGTCATTCTCATATTTCATATCAAATATTCGATGAGCTTCCTTACCAGCAATACGATCGGCTTTACCTGAGAAACGGAGGAGATGACTGGCCTTTTACCATAATGAGAGACGGTTTACAGGCAAATTTATTGAAGAACCAGATTTCCAATTCTGTGCAGGCATTTAAACCATCTGTGCTTTATCTGAATGGAAATTACTGGGGCATTTATAATTTGAGAGAAAAGATTGACGAACAATATTTTCTACTTCATTATGATGTGGATCCTTCAAATCTTGATCATCTTGAAGCAAATTACACGGTTATTACCGGAGATTCCACAGATTTTATGAATTTATTAAATCTGGTTCAGTCGGTTAATTTAAATGATTCTGTTAATTACGCTTATGTTTCTTCAAGAGTTGATATCCACAACATAATGGATTTCGTAATCGCTCAGGATTACTTTGCTAATTCAAGTTGGGGACATAATAGGGAAATATGGCGTGATAATAAAAGTGAAAAACTTTGGCGCTGGATATTGGTGGATATGGATCGGGGTTTTGATGCAGATCGAGTCGGTGATAACCGGATAAATGATATCTACAGTAATTTTACTCTTTTCCATGAATTGTGTGCGAACCAAAATTTTCGTAACGAATTTATTCAAAGATATGCCGAACGAATGAATCATACCTTTAATTATGATAGGGTAGTGGGAATTATAGATAGTCTGTCAGCACTAATTGAAAATGAGATGCCGCGTCACACTCAAAAATGGGGAACATATATCGATTCCCTTACAATTGATATCTGGGGACAAACACCCGGAATCCCTACTGTTTCATCCTGGAATTATGAAATTCAGAAACTCAGAACGTTTGCTTCGCAACGTGGAAATTATGCTAGTGAGTATCTCAGCACAAGATTTGGTCTTTCCGGCAAAGCAAATCTCTTTATTTCATCCAATGTTCAAAATGAAGGCAAAGTTTCAGTTAACGATTTCTTTCAAACGCTGGGCGAAGATATTCCATACTTTAAAGATGTTCCAATAACATTAAAAGCATATCCTCCTCCGGGATATAAATTTAAGCAATGGATTGAAATTAAAAATTCAATAGATTCCAATTTAATAAGTACTGATCCCATAATAAGTTATACTCTTACCGGGGATACGGAAATTATGGCAGAATTTGAACAAATAAATATTAATGATGTGCCAATCAACATTACTCAATCTGTTACATTAACTAAAGCAAATTCACCTTACTTTATTCAAAATGATATAACAATAGAATCTGCAGGTACACTTACAGTTGAACCAGGTGTTGTAATTTATTTCTCTTCCGGAAAAAGTATTTATGTTTACGGTAAACTATTGATGCAGGGAACAAAGGACGATTCGATTACTATGACATCCTATTATCCATTTGAAAAATGGGGTGCAGTATGTTTCAATAGCGCAAACGGAACTTCTGAACTAAATTATGTAAATATCTCAAACGCGACGAATGGCAACGATATGATTAATTTCTTTGCATCGGTTTCTAGTTATAATTCGACTGTAAATCTTTCTAATGTTCACTTTGAAAATGTTAAATTTCCCGTATCATCGCAGTTAAGTGATATGACAATCGATGCTTGTGAATTTGAAAAGATTAACAACGTAGGTGATTATATAAATTGTAACAGTGGAAATCTTACAGTTACCAATTCAATTTTTTATGGGAACAAGCTATCGGATATGGATGCAATAGACATTGGATTTATGATTGGAACAACCCGGATAAACAATAACACATTTATCGACTTTACAGGTAACAATAGTGATGGAATTGATCTGGGTGACGCATCGATAAATGTTGAGATTAAAAATAATATCATCTTGAATTGTGGTGATAAAGGAATTTCTATCGGTCAGGGATCGAGAGCCAATTTGGAGAGAAATACAATAGCAGGTTGCAGTCTTGGCGTAGGTATAAAGGATAGTATTTCATACGCAGATATTCGAAATTGTACATTCTATTCGAATAATGTTGGAGTTTCCTGTTTCCAGAAAACTGAAAACAAAGGCGGCGGTAGTGCAGATGTATTAAATTCAATTTTTGCAGATTCAAAAGAGTCATCTTACACTGTTGATAATTTTTCATCAATCAATATCAATTATTCGATATCGAACACTGATCTTCTCCCTGGTCAGCAAAATATAATTGCAGAACCTTTAATGATAAATCCTGATGGAGCAAATTTCCATCTACAAACCGGTTCACCTTGTATCGATAGTGGTGATCCGAATTCACATTTTGATGATGATAATTCACCCGCAGATATTGGTGCATTTATATATGCCGGTGTAGCATCACCGATAATTGTCATAAATGAAATCAATTACAATTCAGCTTCCGACTTTGATTCTGAAGATTGGATAGAACTTTACAACAGATCAGGAAGTGCTATAGATATTTCAGGCTGGGTTTTTATGGATGAGAACAGAACACCATCTTATGTGATGACACCGGGAACAATTCTACAAGGTGATGGATATTTGGTAATTGCCAGAGATCTAACTATGTTTCAAACAAAGTATCCTGATGTCGTTAACGTCACAGGATCTATGAATTCAGGATTGAACGGGGGAGGAGAAATAATTTTTCTTTATAATTCTGAAGGAAAACTTGTTGATTCATTGACTTATGATGATAATTTACCCTGGCCGGTTGAGGCGGATGGAAATGGTTCATCTCTGGAACTTAAGAACCCGGCGTTAGATAATTCTAAAGCTACCTACTGGAGCGCTTCTATAGGTCATGGAACACCTGGAAAAATAAATTCTACTTATATTGTAGGTGTAAAAGATGAAGATAATAGCTCAAAACCTAGTGAATTTTCTTTATTACAGAATTTTCCAAATCCATTTAACCCGGTTACAAATGTTAGGTTTGAAATACCGGAGCAGAGTGTAGTTCATTTAACGGTTTACAATATTCTCGGTAAACAGGTAGATGAGATTGTGAATAAGGAATTTTCACCTGGCATTTATTCTTTTAAATGGGATGGAAGTAATTTTTCGAGTGGAGTTTATTTATTGCAAATAGATGCTCATTCCATAATAACCGGTAGGAGCTTTAACTCCGTTAAAAAGCTTATTTTGTTGAAGTAACTAAAACTTTTAGCTAATCTAATCCGGATAAAAAATCTCCAATTATCTTTGTTAATTGATCAAATTCAATCAGGAAAGCATCATGTCCGTAAATTGAATCTATTTCTTTGTATCGTGCTCCCGGAATACGAAATGCAATCTCTGACTGCTCGCTTGCCGGGTAAAGAACATCAGTTGAAATGCCGATGCAAAGTGCTTTGGATTTAATGCTTCCAAGTGCATCTTCAAGGCTTTCTCTTCCTCTAGACACGTCATGAAGATCCATAGCATAAGTTATGTATAAATATGTATTTGCATCAAATCGATTAACTAATTTCTGCCCTTGATATGAAAGGTAACTTTCGATCTGAAATTTCTCATTTTTACTGAAATTACTTGATCCATTGCTAATTATATCTCTTCCAAATTTTTCCTTAAATGATTCAAAGCTTCTGTAAGATATCATTGCAATTTCTCTGGCTAAAGCTAATCCTTTAGCAGGCTGTTCACTGTAATTTCCGTTATTCCACTTTGAATCGTTTAATATCGCATCGCGAGCCATTTTATTTAATGATATGCACCAGGGAGAATGTTTTGCAGCAGTGGCAATTGGAATTATTGATTCGACAAATTCAGGATACAGTAAAGCCCACTCAAGTACCTGCATACCGCCAAGCGAACCACCGGAAATTGTTTTGAGTTTTTTTACTCCCAGATTTTGTAATAGTTCATATTGTACACGAACCATATCTCTTACGGTTACGACAGGGAAGTCAAGATTATAGCTTGACCCGGTTTCTGGATTTATACTTGTCGGTCCTGTTGTTCCATAGCAACCAGATAGGAAATTTGAACAAACGATAAAATATTTATCCGTATCAAAAACTTTTCCTGCACCGATTAATTGATCCCACCAGCCTTTTCTGCCGAGCAGCATTTTGTTATGCTTATATAAGAATTCATATTCTTTGACGTTTTCAATTTCTTCTTCGGTTATAATGCCTGCAGCGTGAGCGCCACCTGTTAGAGCATGGCAAAGTAAAATTGCATTATCACCATTCTTATTAAGAGTTCCGTAAGTTTGATATGCCACATCTACTTCTGTCAGTTTCTCCCCGGAATCTAATGGAAGCGGATTATCTTTATCGTGAAGTTTTATAAAATTAGTTTTCGATTCTATCTCGACCCTGGTTTCTGTATTCATTATTTCCTCATTTATAATATCATTTAAATAAAGGAGCGAAGATGTTTTATAATTTTCTCTTCACTCCTTTAAAATTATCTCCCTAAATTTAAGCTTCAACAGGAGACTTAACTGCTGCTTTTAGTGCTTCATCAAAGTCTTCGATTATATCATCAATGTGTTCTATTCCAACTGAAACACGAATCTGTTCAGGCAATACTCCTGATTCGCGTTGTTCCTTTTCACCTAATTGTTGATGAGTTGTTGATGAAGGATGAATCACGAGAGTTTTTGCATCACCTACATTTGCTAACAGACTTGCAAGCTTAACATTATCGATAAATGCTTTGCCTGCTTCCTGACCGCCTTTAATTCCAAATGCAACGATTGAACCAAAAAATCCTTTCTTGATATATTTCTTAGCATTTTCATGGTAAGGGTGACTTTTCAATCCAGGATACCATACCCAATCAACTAATGGATTTTCTTCAAGCCATTGTGCAAGTTTAAGAGCATTGCTGTTATGCCGTTCAATTCGCAAAGACAAAGTTTCTAATCCTTGTAAGAATAAAAAAGCGTTGAATGGACTTAAAGCCGGACCGAGATCGCGAAGACCTTCAACCCTTGCCCTGATGATAAATGCTATGTTTCCGAACTGTGAACCTTTACCGAATACTTCATTGAATTTTAGTCCATGATAACCCGGGGAAGGTTCGGTGAAGATAGGGAAGTTGCCGTTTCCCCAATCGAAGTTACCTGAATCGACAACAATTCCACCGATTGATGTTCCGTGTCCGCCAATCCATTTTGTTGCCGAAGCAACAACTATATCTGCACCATGATCAATTGGTTTTACAAGAAAGCCTGCAGCGCCAAATGTATTATCAACGATTAAAGGAATGCCGTGACGATGAGCAAGATCAGCGATTGCTTTAATATCTGGAATGTTCAATCTTGGATTACCTATGGTTTCAATGTATAGTGCTTTTGTTTTTGGATCGATCAGCTTTTCAAAATCGGCAGGATTATCACCATCAACAAATTTTACATTAATACCAAGACGCGGTAAAGTGACCTTAAACTGGTTATAAGTTCCACCATAAAGTAAACTTGTAGAAACAATATTTTCTCCAGCCTGAGCAATTGTAGTAACCGCTATTAACTGTGCCGCCTGCCCGGAAGAAGTTGCTAATCCGGCAACACCGCCTTCAAGTGCTGCAACTCTTTTTTCAAAAACATCAGTAGTTGGGTTCATAATCCTTGTATAGATATTTCCAAATTCCTGCAAACCGAACAATGCAGCCGCATGTTCAGAATTTTTGAAATTATAGGAAGTGGTCTGGTAAATAGGAACAGCACGCGCTCCGGTCGTTGGATCAGGTTCCTGACCCGCGTGAAGCTGTTGTGTTTCGAACCGATAGGTTCTCTCTTTTCCGTTAGTGCTCATTTTGCACTCCTTTCTTTGATTTATTGTTAGTTATTTTTCACTCAAGCTCAGATCAAAAAAAAACCTCTACGGAAAGAATCCGAAGAGGTTTATTAGAAGTAAACTTCTTCTCTCATCTTTCCCACAATTTCCGCTTAACGGAACGGGGCAGGAATTAGCACCTAACCTCTGTGATTTTAATCAGAGCGGTTGCCAAGGTTTCATCGGGCCTGATCCCTCAACCTTTCTCGATAAGAGCTTCGAGTATAGTTATATTGTCAAAGATACTAAAAAGCCCTTCTCGATCTGGTGTCGGAAGGGCTTGAGTAAACTAGTTAAAAGAACTCAACAAGTGTCCTTCCGGGATGATATACACATCATCATACAGCAAGGGCACATTGCCATCTTAATTAGAATTTCTGCGTTATTTGTTTTTTCAATTTTCATAAACTTTCGCAAAGATAGCTTTTATTACTACTTGTGTCAAGTAAATAATAAGAAATCACAAATTTTATTTTCTAAATCTTTTTCAAAAATATGAATTGTTATTCAACTCAAATCAAATATTTATCTAATTATTTATGTATATAGTTTTTCAGCTTTTTCTGCGGAAGTAACAATACCTTTTATTAAAGCAGAACTGAAACCATTGTGTTCCATCTGGTTTAATCCTGAAATTGTACAACCTCGAGGTGTTGTTACTTTGTCAACTTCGCTTTCTGGATGACTTTCGACATCAACAAGCAGGGAAGCAGCACCTTTTGCTGTTTGAGCTGCCATCAACAAAGCCTCTTCGGAATGAAATCCAATCTCAATTCCACCTTGAGAGGCCGCCCTGATTGCACGAAGGAAAAAAGCAATTCCGCAAGCACATAATGCAGTTGCAGGTATCATTAATTCTTCAGTGATGATCAGAGTTTTACCAACCGAACTAAATATTTCTTCCGCTACTCTTAACGATCCGTTCGTTTTAGTATCCGAAGCCAGGCAGGTCATCGATTCACGAATTGCTATTGCAGTATTCGGCATTGCTCTTACTACATCAATATCATTTCCAAGAACTTCTTTAAATACTTTTATTCCCGCACCTGATACAATTGAAATAACCAGGTGTTTATTGCTCTTAATTAATTCCTTTATCTCAAATAACAATTCATCAAGCTGCTTAGGTTGAACTGAAATGACAATAATATCAGAATTTTTTACAGCTGTTTTATTATCGCTAGTAATTTTGAATCCTCTTTCACCATAGTCTTTCAGAAGATTTATATTTCTGCGTGTTAGATAAATGTTTTCCGGCGAATATTGTTTAGAATTTTCCAATCCTTCTGCAATTGCAAGTCCGATATTCCCACCTCCGATAATTGCTACATTTTTGTTTGATGCCATTTTAATTTTCCTTTAAAAGTTCTGTAGTTTTATCCTTATTAATTAGTACTTAATAAAAATTCTTTCAAGTCATTATATTCTTTTGAAATTTCTATTGATCTTTTTTCTTTCGAAAGACATTTCGCAAGTCTTTCGGGAACGTCCGGTTTAATATTCAAAGCATTTTCAACGATATCCGCAAACTTTGAGTGATGAGCAGTTTCTACAACAATTCCATTGCCATTCTTGTTTTTAGTTTCAGATATGAAATTCTCCAACGCCAAAAATCCAACAGCTCCATGCGGATCGATCACATACTTATATTTTGAGTGAACTTTCTTAATTGCACCTACTGTTTCTTCATCCGAAAAACTTTTACTGAAAATGTCATCCTTAATTTTTTGGTGATTATGATTGTAAAGATCGAGGATTCTTTCGAAGTTACTCGGATTGCCAACATCCATTGCATTCGAAAGTGTTTTTACAGAAGGTTTTGTCTCAAAAACAGAGGTATCAATGTATTTTGTGAAAACATCATTCGAGTTTGTTGCGGCTATAAATTTTTGAACCGGTAATCCCATCCTTTTAGCTATCAATCCAGCGGTGAGATTTCCAAAATTTCCACTTGGTACCGAAATTACAGTTGGAAGGTTTTTATCCTTTACTCTCGCATAAGCATTGAAGTAGTAAAAAGATTGCGGAAGAAGTCTGGCGATATTAATTGAATTTGCGGAAGACAATGTTATTTTAGAATTCAGTTCATTATCTGCAAAGGCTTTTTTTACCAATGACTGACAATCATCAAATGTACCCTGCACTTCGAGTGCGGTAATATTCTCACCAAGAGTAGTTAATTGTTGTTCCTGGATTTTACTAACTTTTTTACTTGGATATAGCAGAACAACATTTATCCCATCTACTTTGAAGAAACCGTTTGCAACGGCACTTCCTGTATCACCGGAAGTTGCTACAAGAATATTGATTTCCTTTTCTTCATCCCGATTTAGACAAGCAACTGTGTTTGCCATAAATCTTGCGCCGAAATCTTTGAATGCAAGTGTAGGTCCGTGAAATAGTTCAAGTATATTAATATTATCAGAGATATTTACTAAAGGTGCGTCAAATGTTATAGATGAATCGATTATATTTTTAAGTTCAATTGTTTCGATATCCGATCCGAATATTTTTTTTGAAACCAGAAAAGCAATTTCTTTTAATGACAAATCAGAAATATTCTTAAAAAAATTCTCTTCAAATTCAGGTATTTCTTCCGGCATAAATAATCCGCCGTCAGGTGCTATCCCTTTAAGGACTGCATCTCTGAATGAAACTTTAAAGTTTTTATTTTTTGTGCTATAATATTTCATTTGAATTTATTTTAAGTGTTTCACAGTGTACTTTAGTCTTCATGACAAATAAAGTTCTCTTTAATTTTTCTTAACCACTTGGACAATTAGAGCACAATGTATATATAAGCATTTTATTAAAACTATTTAATGACTTTTGGTCCTTGTTTATTAATCTTTGAGATATAAATATCAGCATCTATATCCATTTGCGATAAAACTTTTTTCATCGTATCTCCAACATTTTTGGCAGCAGGTTTTGTTTTACTGAACGCAAAAACCGATGGACCTGAACCAGAAATGCTGCAACCTAAAGCTCCTGAGTTTATGGCTGCATTTTTTATTTCATTGAATCCCGGAATAAGCATCCCTCTTATTGGTTCTATAATAACATCGTGAAGTGATCTCCCGATAAGATCATAATCACCACTCATTAAGCCTGCGACCAATCCCGCAACGTTACCCCATTGCTTTGTCGCATCTGCAAGCAAGATATTATTGCGTAATATTTTCCTCGTATCTGCTGTATTAATTTCAAGATGCGGATGAAGAATTGTACAGTAAAGATTCGCAGAAACATTTATTGGAATTACATCTAACGGATCAATACTTCTAACAATAATAAATCCTCCCATCAGGCAGGCAGAAACATTATCTGCATGAGGAGTACCTCCGCATGTAAGTTTTTCTCCTTCAAGAGCAAAAGGCAAAAGCTCTTTTCTGCTTAAAGGTCTTTCCAGTATTTCATTTAAAGCGAATACGCTTGCAACCGCACTTGTGGCGCTGGAGCCAAGTCCACTGCCAAGTGCAATTTTTTTGTGAATCTCAATATCTATCCCTTTATTAAAACCAATATGTTCTACCATAGAAATAAGAGAAACGCCAGCAGTATTTTTTAAAGGGTCTATTGGAAGTCTTCCATTGTCACCGGTAATTTTTGAAATTGAAACTCCGGGTTTATCTTTAATTTTTAACTTAAGTTCATCCCCTGGAAAATCTATTGCAAATCCCAGGATATCGAAACCACAACTTACATTCGTTACGGAAGCAGGGGCAAAAACTTTTATTTCTTTCTTCATCTTATTACCGGTAAAATATTAATCCTGTTTAACTTAAGTAATTAGAAATTCTTAATATATCTGCAAACACACCTGATGCTGTAACATCTGCACCAGCTCCCGGACCTTTTACAACAATTGGACGATCTTTATATTGCCTTGTGTAAAGTGCAAAAATATTATCACTTTCTGATAAAGAATAGAACGGATGAGTCTCATTAACTTCCTGTAAAGAAATTTTAGCTTTACCATTCCTGAGACTTGCGATATATCTTAATACGTTTCCCTTTGCTTCTGCATTTTTTCTTTTAGTTTCAAACTCACGATCATGCTTTTTTAACTTAATAAAAAACTCTTTTGTAGATTTTGCATTTCGTGCAGGGAGGGGAACTAAGTTTTCTACCTTTATGTTTTTCAGTTCGAGTGAAAAACCTGTTTCTCGAGCAAGTATTAATAACTTTCTTGCTACATCCATTCCGTTAAGATCTTCTCTGGGATCCGGTTCAGTGAATCCTTTTTCCTGCGCTTCTTTTACAATCTGGCTGAATGTTTTGTCGTTTGTAAATGATGTAAAGATATAACTTAAAGTACCGGACATTACCCCTTCAATTTTTAATATTTCATCACCGCTTGTTACAAGATCGGTTAAAGTACTGATTATGGGCAACCCTGCACCTACATTTGTTTCATAGAGAAATTTTACATTATGATTTAATGCTGATTGTTTTAATTGCTGATAATATTCGAAACTTCCTGAGTTTGCCCTTTTATTTGGTGTTACCACTGATATACTTGAATCAAGAATTTCTTTATACCTTGAAGCAACTTCATCGCTTGCTGTACAATCTATAAATATACTGTTAGGAAGATTTAATTTTTTCATCTCTCTAATAAAAGAGTTCAGGTTTGTTTTATAACCTTCACGTTGCAACTTTTCTTTCCAATTCGAGGGATCTATGCTGTTAGAATCGAAAATCATCTTCTTACTGTTTGCCAAGGCTATTATTTTTATATTCAGTAAATACTCCTTTGCCAAATAATCTGTTTGATTAGCAATTTGTTTTAGTAAAGTTCCTCCAACCAAACCTGTTCCCACAACATACAAGTTCACCGTCTTTGTAATGGATAAGAAGAAAGCATCGTGGAGTGCATTAAGAGCTTTTGTTTCATCATTACCTGAAATAACAGCAGAAATATTTAATTCTGATGAACCCTGGGCGATTGCAATAATGTTAATCCCATTTTTTCCCATTGCCTGAAATATTCTCCCGGATATACCTGGAGTTTTTCGCATGTTCTCACCGACAATTGCTATAATTGAAAGGTTTGTTTCAACCACAGGATCGTATATTAATTTCTCTTTTATCTCATAATAGAATTCCTGCTGTAATGCCTTTTTTGCAAGTGCGGCAGCTTTGGGCATAACTGCAATACAAAGTGAATGTTCTGATGAAGCCTGTGTAATCAAAATGATATTTATTTGTTTTGCGCCGAGTGCTGAAAAAATTCTTTGTGCAATTCCTGTAACTCCAACCATTCCACCGCCCTGAATAGTTATAAGTGAAATATCATCGATTGATGAAATTGCTTTGATCTGAAAATTATTACGATCAGCATGACCATTAATTACAGTTCCTTTAAAATCTCTGTTAAACGTATTTTTAATTCTGATGGGAATCTTTTTATCCAACGCCGGATGCATCGTTGGTGGATGAATTACCTTGGCACCGAAATGTGAAAGTTCCATTGCTTCTTCGTAGCTAAGCCCTTTCAAAGGAAAAGCTTTTTTTACTTTTCTTGGATCTGCAGTATGCACCCCGTCTACATCAGTCCAGATTTCAATTTCTTTAGCATTAAGAGCGGCAGCAAAAATAGAAGCTGTATAATCCGAGCCGCCGCGTCCCAGAGTTGTAGTCTCATTGTTATCTGTAGATCCAATAAACCCGGTGATTACCTGAAGCTTTTTATGTTTATTGAAATAAGTACGTATGTTATCATATGTTTTATTGAATTCCACTTTTGCAGTACCAAATGATTCATCGGTTTTAACGAGAGAACGGGAATCAAGGAATTCGCAAGCTATGTTTTGATCTATCAGTATATGAGAAATAATGTAGGTTGAAAGTCGTTCACCGAAACTAAGAATAAAATCTTGTGTACGGGGAGAAATTTCTTTAACTAAGAAAACACCGTGTAAAACATCTTCGAGTTCATTTAGATACAGCTTTAATTGTGCTAGAATACTGCTTTGTGTTTTAACAGCGAGCAGTTCTTTAGCAATAGAAATATGTTTTTCTTCAAGCTTTTTGAACAATTCCTCATAAACTAAATTTCCTTCAGATGCTTTTTGACTCATCTTTAATAGATTATCTGTCACCTCATAAAAAGCAGAAAAGATAAGAACAATCTTTTTATTTTTTTGAATTGAGCTTTTAACAATCCCAATTACATTCCTAATTTTATCGGCATCGCCAATTGATGAACCGCCGAACTTTAACACCTTCATTTTGTGGAATTCCTTTATACTGTTTTATTATTATCGGAATTAGCAAAAAAAAAACCGGCAACATCGCTGAAGCCGGTCGTTAATTTCTTTACAAAACTATATAACCCTGCTTCAGCCTCCGGGTATACCTGTTGGAGTAGTAGTAGTGGTAGATGACATGTAGAGCATTAGGTTATATGTTTTAATATCAGTAGTCATAATAAATCTTGAAATTAAAGCTAATACTAAATTTTATGTTTGTCAAATGAATTCTTAATAATTAGCATTATATATTCTATAAATTACTTTAAAAGAACTCAGTATTTTATCTTGTAACTTATTCACTGTTTTTTCTTCCTGTGAAGAAATAACTGGCAATTATTACAAGTAATAATATTACATATTTTATTTCTGAAGATTAAAACCAATATTTAAGCTAAATAAATGCAATTATAGTGCCTGACTTAAAAACCATCATACAATCTATTAAATCATTGAAGAAAAATAATCAAAAAGAGAACGAAGCTAAATTTAAAAAAACAACTTCTAGTTTCAAGGTAAGATTAAACCAGTTTGTCAAATCCTTTTTTCTAATTTCCTTTGGAATTTTATTCGCAGGATTTGGTCTCAAAGGTTTTCTTCTGCCAAATTACTTTGTTGACGGCGGAGCAACAGGAATTTCGTTACTTATAGCTGAACTAACGGGGTATGACTTATCAATTTTACTAATAATTATTAATCTTCCATTTTTCTTTCTTGGATACTTCCAAATCGGTAAACAGTTTGCTATAAAATGTGTTTTATCAATACTTGGTCTGGCATTAGTTGTTTATTTTATTCAGTATCCAGTGATTACATCAGATAAGTTACTGATAGCGGTGTTCGGTGGAATATTTCTTGGTGGTGGAATTGGTCTTTCGGTTCGCGGAGGTGCCGTTTTAGATGGAACAGAAGTTTTAGCCATTTTCATAAGCAAAAAGATTGGTCTGACCATTGGTGATATAATTTTAATCTTCAACATTATAATATTTGCTTTTGCAGCATACATCATAAACATAGAAACTGCGCTCTATGCAATTTTAACTTATTTTGCTGCTTCAAAAACTGTCGATTTTTTGATTGAGGGCATTGAAGAATATACGGGTATAACAATTATATCGGATAAGAATGAAAGAATTAGAACACTTTTAATAGATAATTTAGGACATGGCGTAACTGTATATTCAGGTAAAAAAGGATTTGCCAAAAGTGGTGAATCGTTAAAAGAAATAAATATTATTTACACAGTTATAACGAGATTGGAAATAACAAAACTTCGAAATGAAATAGAAAAAATTGATTCTAATGCTTTTATTATTATGAACAGCGTAAAAGATACTAGAGGTGGGATGATTAAAAGGCGAAGCATTAAATGATCTTAATTAACTCCCCAAATATTCACAGAAATCATTTCTAGTATTGTTTACAAATATTTAACAAAATTCATATTCCAGATTTTCTACCTGGGTGTGAGACATTAAATAATTTTCAGGTGATGACAATCACTACTAATACATCAATAGCTTGACACTGTACACACCTATCAATATGTTTCGGCACTTTTTATTCGAAACTCTTTGACTAAATAAATTATTAAAATCTTCCGGGCTTCAACTTCTCTCACTCACTCTTAACTCATAAGGAAGATTCATTCTTCAGCAACAAGATAAAGAAAGGCAATATGTACAAAACATATATTGAAATGAAATATTTAATGTTGTATATCATTATTTCTTTCATCGTAATACTTTCAACCGGATGTTCAGACGATCAATCACAGGCAGGTAATTTTTCAATGCCTCCAATACCTGTTGAAGTTGCAACCGTTAATGTTCAGAAAATGGTTGATCAGTTCGAGACTGTGGGTACTATAGAAGCTATTGAAGAGATTACAGTTGTATCTGAGATTGACGGTTCGGTTGTGAGTCTTCCGTTTAAAGAGGGAAGTTATATCAAAAAAGGGGATCTCATTGCAAAGCTTGATGATTCACAATTACTGGCAGAAGTAAATAGAACACAGGCTTTATACGATCAGAATAAATCCAGTTATAAGCGAATAAAGACTATAGTTGAACAGAATGTTGGTACTAAACAAAGTTTAGATGACGCACTTGCATCTTTAAAAGTGGCTGAAGCAAATCTTGATTTGGCGAAGGCACGATTAAACAAAACAAGAATTGTCGCACCTTTCAGTGGTATAGTTGGAGCACGAAAAGTAAGTGTAGGAACGTTCTTACGAACAGGACAGGCAATAACCGAACTCGCAAATCTCGATCAAATAAGAGTAAGTTTCGCAGTACCTGAACGTTTTCTTTCCAAACTGAAAGACAATACCGATGTAACTGTCTATTCAACTGTTTATCCGGATTATAAAGTCAAAGGACATATTATTGCAATTGAACCTGTTCTTGATCCTGATACAAGAAATGTGCAGGTTGTAGCAAAAGTAAAAAATCCTGAGAGGAAATTTCGTCCCGGCATGTCGGCAAATGTATCTGTTATTTTAAGTGAAAGACCTAACGCTTTAACTATTCCAAACGAAGCTATATTTGCCAATGGTAATCAGTCTTTTGTATATGTTATTAAAAAAGATAGCAGTGTTGGGCTTGTTCCAGTAACGCTCGGTTCTCAAACTGCCAATGTTGTTGAAATTCTGGACGGATTAAAGCAAGGAATGCAGATTGTACGGGCAGGTCATCAGAAATTGTTTGAAGGTGCTAAGGTAATGCCGATTTTATCTAAGAACACCCAAACAAAACAGTAATATTAAAACCATTTAGTTGATGTTATTAATAAATTTTCAAGAAAGTAAACTATGATACTTAGCGAAATATCAATTAAACGTCCTGTGTTAGCAACTG
>Ga0307446_1000229_pt1 | contig 18466 bp, 13 predicted proteins | sample SalMarSW160320MG_FD_202141 | JGI IMG/M metagenome (GOLD analysis project Ga0307446, IMG submission 202141) | Salt marsh sediment microbial communities from the Plum Island Ecosystem LTER, Massachusetts, United States - SW1603-20 | ecosystem: Environmental > Aquatic > Marine > Intertidal zone >... | reverse complement strand
TTTCCTTGCGTCGAAACTCCAGCTGGTGAATGGCGGTTTCGATAATTTGTTTGTCGATGCCGTTTTCCCGAAGATCCGACAAGACATCAAAAATGATGGTCTCGATTTTTGAACCATCGGATTCTGCCACATCCTTTAACCCGCAAACAAACATGGTATCTCTGTTATCGCCGTCGAAACCGGTGCCGTCGCAAAGGGATGATCCGAGGTTTGAATCGATCAATGCCTTTCGCAATGGAGATGCAGCGTTTCCAAGAAGAATCTTCTCCAAAATCGCAAGGACCAAAATTTCAAACGCGTTTTTGATATCAGCGGTGAGCCATGCCACGCAAACCTGGCATTTTTTTGATGGGTCTTCATTTTGATCCAAAGGATAAAGATACTGTTTTATTCTCGAACGATGCCAGCGAGGCTGAAGAGGGACATCGGTTCCCGGATCTATGCGTTTGAAATGACATAGTATTTTGTCGTTAATAAAGTTAAGGTGCTCTATTAGGGGCAGATTCCCGTAAGTATAGAAAAAGGCATTGCTCGGGTGATAATGACGCCGGTGAAAAGATTTCAGCTGATCGTAGGTCAAGCGCGGAATGACTGCCGGATCGCCACCGGAATTATAGCTGTATGTTGTTTCGGGATAAAGGGCATTTAATATCGAGCGAGCCATAACCTGGTTCGGTGACGACATGGCTCCTTTCATTTCGTTGTATACGACGCCTTTATAAACGAGTTTCGGCGAGGCGGTATCTTCAGGATCTTCCTCTATTTCGATCCGGTGGCCTTCCTGTTTAAAGCTGAGATCTTCGATATTTGGATAAAAGGCGGAATCCAGATAAACATCCAAAAGATTATAAAAATCTTTTTTGTTCTGGGTTGAAAACGGATACATGGTCCAGTCCGATGCGGTAAAAGCGTTCATGAACGTATTTAAGCTTCTTTTGAGCATGGAAAAAAAAGGATCGTGCACCGGAAATTTACGGGAACCGCACAAAGCGGTATGCTCCAGGATATGCGCCACACCGGTCGAATCGGACGGCACTGTTTTAAAGGCGACGCCAAACGTATTCTCTTTATCGTTGTTGCTGATATGAGCGTGCCTGGCGCCGGTATTCGTATGTTCAAGGAGATAAAGAAAGGAATTGATTTCTTCTAAACGGATGACTTTGTGTATTAAGTAGCCGAAACTATCGGCGGCTTTTTGAATATCCGGATTGTTTGTATCTGGATATGATGTCATAGCAGATTACCTGAAATTTTCAAATTGAGCTCAGGAAGCGATGTAAATCCCGCGACTCTTTCGAGCGATTTTTTTTGTTTTATGCAGCCGGTAGATAATATTTCGAAGTTTTTTTTCACCAAAGCCTGTTCTTTTCCGGATTTCGGAAAACCCGACACCTTTTTTAAAGCGTTTGATTACTTCCAGTACGATTCTCGTAGAAGAATCAGCCGACCTGGACGCGGATGGAGAGGCTTTAGAAGATTTTGAACGGGATATGCCGTTGCTTTCACTATATAAATTTGAAACCTTAATCGCCTTTTCCAAACGATCCATTCGTTCGATCAGTTTATCAACATCTCTTTTGGTGGGTATATTATAGTGCTGTATGAAAAACTTTACCATTGCATCAAAGCTGACCGATTTCCCCTTTTTTTTGACCATGTGAACCCTCCTTTTTTACCGGTTCCGCATATCTTTAATAATCAGCCGTAAAGGACTTAAGGTTAACTCATCAAAAATTGGATGAAAAGTCAAGAAAAGGCTTCAAAGATAAACCGATTTAAGTTTGCGCTCAGGCGTTGAGATATTGAAAACGACAATGGTTCATGATAACTTGAATGATAAGTTTAATACCCTCTATTTGCAGCCATTTCGTCATGGGCCTCGATCCTGATATTTTTTGACGCAAAAACGTTGCATACTCCGTCTAAACAGTATAAAGAAACATCGGTCGGAATAAGCCGCAATAAAAATACCACATATAGATTGCCGAATCTTATGAACAATCATGCCATGAAAGAAACTAAGCCCGAACCCGATTCCGAATTAACCGGGCCGTGGTGGAAAATGAATCGCATTCGGGGATTTATTGACCGGGCGAAAAAGCTCGACGGAGATCCTCATTATGTCGCCATGGGCATGGCCATCGGGGTTTTTATCGGCGTGACGCCGACCATGCCGTTTCATACGGTGCTCGCCGTGGGGCTGGCATTTCTTTTTCGAGGCAGTAAAGCGGCCGCAGCGCTGGGGGTTTGGTTTTCCAACCCGGTCACCGCGCCGTTTTTTTATGTGGGAAGTTATAAGGTGGGAAAATATCTTCTTGGGAATTCGGTTCCGTTTAATTTAAAATACGAGTCGCTCCTGGAACTTGCACATCTGGGAATAGATGTTACGATTGCCCTGATCGCGGGTGGTATTTTACTGGGAATTCTCCCGGGTATTGCATCCTATTTTGTCACCCGCAAAATTTTTACGACCATACGGTCCAAAAGGGCATCAAAAAAATAATGACGTCGCCCAAAATACTGCTTGCGGCACACAACATTCGCCCCAAGAAACAATTCGGCCAGAATTTTATCGTCGATCCTGCTTTTGCCGATATGATCGTTTGCCGCGCAGGTATATCATCCGAAGATATTATTTTGGAAATCGGAGCGGGTGTGGGTGCATTGACGGTTCCTTTGGCCCGAAAAGCAAAAATGATTTTTGCGGTTGAAAAAGATTCCCGGATTATCGGAATTTTAAATACCCAAATTCTGGCCGGCGGTTTTACCAATGTTTCCATTATTGGAAAAGACATATTGGCCATGGACATCGGCGCCCTGTCGGAAGATGCCGGCGGCAACATCATCGTGATGGGGAACCTTCCGTATAATATTTCTTCCCAAATTCTTGTTCGACTGATTCACTCGAGACAGAATATCCGCCGGGCCGTCCTCATGCTTCAAAAAGAACTCTCGCAGCGTATCACGGCCCAAGCCGGCTGCAAGGATTACGGGCGGCTCTCGGTTATGCTGAGCTATTGTTCGGATATCAAGAAACTCATCGATGTAAAAGCCTCGCTTTTTTATCCCAGGCCCAAAGTTGACTCTGAAATTCTGGAGCTGAAATTTAAAAAAGAAATCCAGGATCAGGCAACGGATGAATTGTTCTTTTTCAAGGTCATCAAAGCGGGTTTCGGAAACCGAAGAAAAACCCTAAAGAATGCGCTGAACGCCAGCGAACTCAACATCGGCGCCGATGCGGCAACGCATGTTCTCGAGAATTCGGGCATCGATCCCATTCGCCGCGCCGAGACATTGACTGTGGAAGAGTTTGTAAAACTGAGCAACAATTTACTAGAAGCTATCTCAAAATAATCTTTTAGCCCAACCTCGGCGGTGGCGCCTCGTTTTAAGTCCTCGACATACTTGAGTATGCCTGCGGTTTAAAACTCGGCTCCGCCTTGATTTTGAACCAAAATCTTTATTTTGAGACAGCTTCTATTTTCTTGGTATTTTGGGCTGTTGCGGCCTTACAATAATTGTTGCGGCCATATTATTTTTCAGGTATTTTTTTGCGAAATTCGTTACGGTTTCTTTAGTGATGGATGCGTAATCTTTCAGTATCGACCGGCTCCATTGGAGCTGCCGGGGATGCATTCTTGAACCTGCAAGAACCGTATCGAGCCAGTAGCTGTTTCTTTGAAGCATATCTTTTATGTCCGTCAATATCGGTCTTTGGGCCCGGTTCAGTTCATCCTGCGTAACACCGTCTTTTTCAATGTTGGATACGATTTTCTTTACCTGCTCTGCCATGACGTCGGATTGTTCGGGATCAACATAAACTCTCGCCTGAAAAACGCCATATCCCGGATAAGCCCTGCTCGGCCGATTAAACGCAAAGGTTGTGTATGCCGCTCCCAATTTTTCCCGTATCTGCACGCGAAGTTTGTCGGAAACGATTTCAGACAAGAGGGACAACCGGCGCGTTCGGCTGATATCCCATATGTCATCCGTTGGATAGGCGACAACGATCATTCCTTTGGGAATTTTTGTCTGAACAGATAGGGTCCGTGATTGGCCGGAAGGAAATATAAGATGTGTTGAACCGGTTGGTTTATCGGACATGTGATGCAATGGAAGGCTTCCAAAATAACGCGCTGTTAATCGAATGACCGCATCAGCATCGAAATCACCGACTGCGGAGACTTCAATGTCATTATTTTTCATTAACGGACCGAGCCACGATCTGATCTCTTCAAGGGTCAAACTGTTAAATGTGTCATCGTCGGGAATACCGAATCGATGATCTCCCCCGGCAAGAAAACGACTGCCGGAAAGGACCATTGCGCCGTTGATCGATCTGGAAAGCGTCTTGTATCTTTGACTGAATCGTTTCAGTGACAAATCATAGGCCTCTTTTCTAAATCCGGGATCAACCATATGAGCGTACAGAAGTTGAAACAGCAAAGGAACTTCATTGGAAACAGTTTCACCTTTGAATGAAAATCGATCTTCGGCGACATTGAAGGTGACGGCGGTGTTTTTTCCGGCCAGCGCCCGTTCAAGATCATCTTTCTCAAGGGAACCAAGGCCGCTTTTGTTGATGACGCTTTCGGTCAACAATGCCAAACCCTCAAGATTCGGAGGCTCAGCCGACCTGCCGCGACCAAAACTAATATTAATCAATACTTGATCGGCTTTAAAATCGGTTTTTTTGAGATTCAGCCGGACGCCGTTGTTAAAATCTACCTGGGTAATTCCAAGATCATGAATCGATTTTGTCCGGATGATACGGGCTTTTGTTCCAGGCTCAGGAAGATACGGAAAAACAGCCGCCTTCTCTCCCGCAGATTTTGCTACGGTGACGTGCATACTTTCATGGTAGCTGTCTAATATTTTCCTTTCAGGGTCTTTGCTCAAAAGCTTTGCATTACCTGTAACCAGCAGCAGCCGGTGGCCGGGAGCCCAGATATCTTTAAAAAACTCATTCACATCTTTTGCTGTTACATGGTCGATGATCGGTGTGTAAAGTTCTTTTTCCTGCCGGGGAGACATAAACACGCGGTCGGTGTTCAGGCTCGAAATGATCTCGCGTGCCAGGGCTCCGCTGTCGCGCGTAGATGCTTTTTTGACCGATTCCTCCAGTTCGGAAAGAAGATCCTTTTTGACCCTTTCCAGTTCAGGCGGCGAAAATCCGAATGTCAATGCTTGCCGCAGCATCTGTTCGATGGCGGAAAGAGATTTTTTCCAATTTTTCGGATCGCAGTCTGCCGTAATATCCGCGTATTTGATTTGGTTTAAAAAAATGCCAGAGGTTATGGATGCCGATGTAAAGGGAGTATCCGGTTTCATCAACAATTTGTCGAGCCGGTGTTTTACCATCCGGTTCGCAATATCTTCCACCAATTGTTTTTTGCGAAATTCATATGAATCGGGCATGGGCAATATCTTTTTTAAAACTTCAATGCTTACCGTCGTATTCCCTGCTTCTTTCTCAAAATGGTAAAAAGCCTTAATGCCTTTATGATGAACATTGCCCAGATCGGGTTCTGCTTTAGGAGGTGCTCGGGGCGTTATGGCAGAAAATTGTTGTCCGATGATCGTTTCCGCCGAATTCGGGTCGAAATCTCCCACCAAAATCAGAATCATTCTTTTCGGACGGTACCAGGTATCGTAAAATGCTTTTAATTGCTTTTGGCCGGCCTTTTTTAGAATTTCTTCTTTGCCGATGGGAAGTCTTTTTGATATTCTGGCATCAGGGAATTCGAAATTGAGCTGCGCGACATATGTTCGATAGGATGCTGAATCCCGCGTCCGTTTTTCAGCCAAAACAACCCGCCGTTCTTTTTCGACCTCAGACGGTAAAAGAAGTGCTCCCTGTGCAAAATCTTTCATTACCAGCAAGCCTTTTTTAAGGCTTTCTTTGTCTCCTTTGGGTAATAAAACGTCGTAAACCGTTTCGTTGAGTCCGGTATGGGCATTTGCATCCGGGCCGAACTGCATACCAATGTTCTGGAAAAATTTAACCAGTTCCGAAGGTTTAAAATGTGTTGAGCCGTCAAACAGCATATGTTCTAAGAAATGCGCCAAGCCCTGCTGCGTGTCTGATTCATCCAAAGAACCTGCCTGAATGAAAAGGTGCATGCTTACCCTGTTTTTGGGGTAGTGGTTTTCCATCAGTATATACCGGAAGCCGTTCGAAAGCCTTTTAAACACAAGGGCGGGATCGGGACGAAGATCGCTGTTTTCAAACGGCCACTGATTCGAATTCCGGATGTGCTCAAAAGTTTGCTTGCCGCTTGATGATCGTTTTACATAATCTGAAGCGACAGCGTCAAAATTAGCGAATACAAAAAACAGTATAAAAACGACAATAAAAGAATTCGATAAAAAGCTTTTGGCACTACCATCCACATACTTTTTCAGCATGACAATTCTCCACATATAATTTATAACTGATCATCTTTAGACAACTTCTATGGAATATAAAACAGATATTCGTATTGACAATACCGGTGGGATCTTTTTGTAAAGCAATGCCTGATGCTCGGGCTGTGATGTGATAAATCACAAACAAAATCTCCCGCTTGCCTGATGAATATGACGATGCTCACGGGAGATTTTACTTGTAGTGTCAAAGGGCCCTTGGAAAAAGGGATGCCTTGCAGATGAACCGATTGATGCAGCTTGAGCAAAGGGGGCCTATTTCACCGGCAAGCATCCTCGGCTTTCGCTCAATTATGGTTGATAACTACTTTTTCACATAAAGGCCGCGTGACTTTGTTTGTATTTTTCCTTTTTTGGTCAGTTTATAAAGCGCATTGCTGAGCTGTCTGGAATTCAGTTTTGTTTTTTCTTTAAGCTGGGCAACGGTTACGCCTTTTTTGGTTCGTTTGATGATATCAAAAACGGAGTCCAGCATTGTCACCTGTTGGGCGGGTGCGGCTTTTTTTACAGCGGCTTTTTTTGCAGCGGTTTTCTTCGCAGTGGTCTTCTTTGCAGTGGCTTTCTTTGCAGTGGTCTTCTTTGCAGTGGCTTTCTTTGCAGTGGTCTTCTTTGCAGCAGTCTTTTTGGCCGGCGCCGCTTTTTTCGGGGCTTGAAGCTTATCGGCATCCTGGATAATCTTTTCTACTTTTTTAGAGATCGTATCAAGCGACTTGGACAAAGTCTTCAATTGAGTGGTGATCTTCTTCATTTAATTTCCCTCCTTGATTGATGTAATTTGACGAAGTTCTTAATACTTTTAACTTTTCTATCTGTATATTATGGAAAAGTCAACAAAATCTATAGAAAAAAATTAAAAAAGCGCCTCAGGTATTGACAATCATATTTCCCTTGTGAAAGATAAAGTTTCCTGATCAATGTTTCAAAAGGTATAAAAGAGATGAATCGACGCATCATATATGAAAAAGAACTTAATCCTTCCCAACTGGAAGCCGTCCGTTTTAATAGAGGTCCTCTGCTTGTTATTGCAGGCGCCGGAAGCGGCAAGACAAGAACGCTGACGTATCGCGTCGCCCGACTGGTGGATGAAGGTGTTTTGCCGGGATCTATACTTCTATTGACGTTTACCCGAAAATCGGCCCAGGAAATGCTGAAAAGGGCCGCACGATTGCTCGATGACAGATGTCAAAACGTCGCCGGTGGAACGTTTCATTCTTTTGCCTATGCTGTTTTGCGAAGATATGCGGTTAAAGTGGGATTTGAAAATGGATTTTCGATCATTGATCGTTCGGATGCCGAAGACCTTGTCGGTATGCTGAGAAAAGAATACACGGGGTTATCAACCCATGGCGCTCTTCCCAAAAAACAGACCTTGACAAATATTTTCAGCAGAGCGGCCAATAAAAATCTGTCCGTTGAAGAGATCGTAGAAAACGACTATCCTCATTTTTTAAGATATATGGAGGTAATTCGTACCCTATCGAAAGCATATCGGAGACAAAAAGTCGAACATCGCTTCATGGACTACGACGATCTTTTGATATATTTGAAAATGCTTTTAAATGAACACCCGGATATTCGCGATAAAACCTGTGGCGCTTATCAGTATTTAATGGTTGACGAATACCAGGACACCAACAAAATTCAAGCTGATATTGTAAATCTTCTTGCAGGTAAACATCAAAATATCATGGTCGTCGGAGATGATTCTCAAAGCATCTATGCATTTCGCGGTGCGAATTTTGAAAACATCATGCGGTTTCCCGATATATTCCCGGGAACCCGGATCATCCGCCTGGAAGAAAACTATCGAAGTACAGAACCTATTTTGAAACTTACCAATGTTATCATCGATCGGGCAGTCCGGAAATATTCGAAAATTCTTTTTACACGCAAACCCGGCGGAACATTGCCTTTGCTGATAAAAGCCCAAAGTGAAAACCGTCAGTCGCGATTTTTGATTGAAAAAATACTTGAGCTTCATCGCAGCGGCGTGCCTTTGAATCAGATCGCCGTGCTTTTTCGGGCAAGTTTTCATTCTTTTGATCTCGAAATAGAACTGAGTCGGGAAGGAATTCCTTTTATCAAAGTTGGGGGAGGTAAATTTATTGAATCCGCACATATTAAAGATGTTCTTGCGCATCTCAAGGTGATTTTCAATCCATATGACCGGATCAGTTGGTACAGAATACTGCTGCTCCTGGATCGCATCGGCCCCAAGACCGCACTCGATATTTACGAAACAATTTCAGCTGTAAATTCAGGATGCGCAGGATTTGTTCAATCTTCGTTTAAAACCTCCCGTTCCGAGGGCCTGGACACCCTCAAACGCCTTTTTTCCGATATTGATGCCGAATCTATGTCTGTTGCCCAATTGGGTGAAGCGGTGGTTCGGTATTATCTTCCCATATTAAGAAAGAAATATGATGATCATCCGAAGCGGGCTAGAGATCTTGAACATCTTGTGGTCATAATGGAGCGCTATGAACAACTGGAGTCTTTTTTAACCGACATGGCCCTGGAACCTCCGAATACGAGCTTAAACGACGCCGAATTCTCAGACACTTCAAATGATAAGCGACTCGTTCTATCAACCGTCCATTCCGCAAAAGGACTCGAATGGCATACGGTTTTTATTATCTGGGCGCTGGACGGGCGGTTCCCGTCGATACACGCCGTCCATGACGAGCAAGACCTCGAGGAAGAGTTGCGACTCATGTATGTCGCGGCAACACGCGCCAGGGAGAATCTTTTTTTTACATATCCTGTCCAGATTTATGACCGGATATCGGGGATGGTTTTAAACCGGCCCTGCCGCTTTATAGACAATATTCCGGACGATATTTTGCCTAAGCTAAGCGATTGAAGAGTTCTTTGCAGCCATAACAAATTTATTTCAATGTTTTTCATTGATTCTTGCAAAACAAACCGGGTGCTTTGCACCCGGAAGCAAGTTCAACGTCGAAAGCACTGATGCGCTTTTGAATTTTCGGACGAAGGCCGAAAATTCAAGCCACCTGCTTCGCAGGTGGTAGTTGACACAAAATCCACAGCATGATATGTGCCCGCCTAACATTGTTGCCTCTTGGGGTTATATTTTTATTTTCTCTGTCATAACAATATAATAGGAATTAATGGCTTCGCACCAGTCGGAATAATGGAATGACTCAAGGGTATATTGTTCTCATTATCGGTTACATTTTCGGTTTTTACATGGCCTGGAATATCGGCGCCAATGATGTGGCCAATGCCATGGCCTCATCTGTGGGAGCGAAGGCAATTACAATTCGCCAGGCCATATTTCTTGCAGCAATTTTAAATATCCTGGGGGCCGTTTTTGTCGGTTCCCATGTCACCGACACCATTCGCAAAGGGATTGTGTCGACGGAAATTATGACCGATCCTCATATTGCCCTTATCGGCGCTCTTTCCGCCCTTCTTGCTGCTGCCCTCTGGGTGAGTTTTGCCACCTGGAAATCACTTCCGGTCTCCACCACCCATTCCATTGTGGGCGCCATGATCGGATTTGGAATTATGGCCGGTGGATTTAACGTCATTAATTGGGGTAACCTCTTGGCTGTTGTTCTTAGCTGGATCATTTCGCCTTTTTTTAGCATCGTTATCGCCTTTGTCGTTTTTAAAATCATCGTAAGATTGATCCTCTCCAGAAAGAACAGCTTCGAACAAGCACTGAGGCTGTCTCCTTTTTTTATTGGTATAACATTGTTTGTGGTTGTGTTATCGTTTCTGTTTAAGACGCCCCTCGGGGAAAAATTGGCCCTGGGACCCCAGGCAGCACTGGCCTATGCTGTTTTAGTGTCGGCGCTGCTTGGATTCGGCGCAACCGTTTTGATAAAACTTTCAGTGACAGACATTACATCAGGTGCTGAAGAGATCTTTAAGAAAATTCAGGTGGGAACCGCTTGCTATGTCGCATTGGCACAAGGAGCCAATGATGTGGCCAATGCCATCGGCCCTCTGGCGGTCATTTATTTTTTGGTTAAAACCGGCAATGTGGGTGCCAAAGTGCCGGTGCCCATTTTTCTACTCCTCTTCGGTGGCATCGGGATTGCCTGCGGGATTGCCATGGCCGGCCATCGCGTTATGGAAACCATGGGGGAAAAAATAACCACACTCAGCAATACCCGCGGTTTTTCTGTTGAGTTTGCGGCCGCAACAACAGTCCTTGTCGCTTCTAAAATGGGTTTGCCGGTATCCACCACCCATGCCGCAGTGGGCGGCGTGCTTGGGGTCGGCCTTGCCCGGGGAATCGAGGCTGTTAATTTTGGCATTGTTTACAAGATTATGGTATACTGGATACTCACCGTGCCCGCGGCAGCATTAACCAGTATGGTCATTTTTAAAATGCTTCACCTCATTTTTTAAAGGAGCCGGTAATGCGCATTCCATTTTTCTCTATGTTCATGACATCACCGTTTGAAGGCCTTCAGGAACATGCCGAAAAGGTAAAAGAATGTGCCTGGGCGTTTCAACAGGCCATCGAATGTCATCTTGCAGATAAATGCCGGACATTCGAAGAATTCAGACAGGAAGTGATTCAACTGGAAAGAGAAGCCGATACGATCAAGCGCCGGATTCGCGGCCATCTTCCCAAAGGGACCTTGATGCCGGTCTATAATTTTCTGCTGTTTAGGTATTTAAGGGAACAGGACCAGGTGATTGATTCAGTTGAAGATGCTCTGGACTGGATTTCTTTCCGGAGCGAACCGGGAATTCCTGCCGAGCTTGAAAAAGAATTTGTTATTTTGACGGACGCCGTTATCGATCCCATCGAAGAGCTGAGCAAGATGGTTGTAGAAGCCAGAAAATACTTTAAAAATTATTCCGAAGAGCAGCGTGTGGTTATCAAAAACATTATCCGTAATCTTCGACAGCAAGAGCATGAAGCCGATAAGGCCGAGGATATGGTGAAACAAAAAGTACTGAATATGAATATCGACCCGGTCACCGTGTTCCATATGGTCCGGTTGGCCGAGATCATCGGCTCCATCGCAGATCATGCCGAAAACGCCGGAGATATGATGCGGGCCATGGTGGCCAGATAGGATTCCAACAGTTAAATGATTCCCGACGTCTTCAGAAACGATACGATATCCCTCCAAAACACCCCCCAATCCGGCGGGCAATCGACGTGACCGCACGCATAGGTGATCAATTCGGCGTGACGTGCGGTCTTGTGAAGTGCCGCACCATGGGAATATGGAACGACTTCATCGAATTTGCCGTGGATCACGAGAACCGGTTTAGAATAGCGACGGATTACGGAAAGATTGTCAAACGGATCCCGGACTAGAAAACCGGGAACAAAATATTTTTTTGCAAACGATCGGGTGCCGGTAAAGGTCGACATCAGTACCAGTCCCGCAGAAGGGCGTTCGGCGGCAAGTAAACACACCGCCCCACCACCCAAGGAGCGCCCGAACAATATGATTTTGGCAGCATCTACATCCTTCCGCTCGACGAGGATCGTGTAAGCGTTGTTAAAAGTTTCTCTGATAGTCTTTTGGGAAGGTATTCCTTCAGATCTTCCATATCCAGGGTATTCCACCAGAAATACTCCGATTCCAAGACGATTGAACCTTTTGAGTTCATTGGGCCAAAGATCGATGAGTTCACCGTTCCCATGGGCAAAAATGACCGCCGGGGCTGGGATTTGCTTATTTTTCGTTTCCGGCGGCAGAAACCAGGCCTCAATTTGACCGAAACTCGTTTTTATCCATATCTTTTCCAAAATGGGTAGATCTTCACCTTTAGGCGGGATTCCGATAAGATGGCGTGGAAACATAATTTGTCGCTGCATCAGAAAGATAAGACCGCAATAAGCCATGTAGAAAAACAGCATCCATAAAATGATCTTGATGGGCATTTTTCCCCTCAACGAGGTTAATCGGTTCAGGGTTAAAGGTTCAAAGTTTAACAGTACCGGCATCGCAGCTTAAAAGTGTTTTAAAGAATTCAGCGCCGCTTGTCAGCCCCCCCCCAGGTGAAGATGATAGATGTCTATGGGGCCAAATCAATAGGCTGGGACTCAATAACGCTATAACCTTGAACGGGGAACCCGGAACCTTTTTTAATTAATCTTAATTCGCTCTTTTTAACGCTATCAGCACGTTAGACGCGTTTTGGCAAAAATGTGCAGATGTTGGGTTCTTTTTCTCTTGACATACTACATATAGTATGAAAAAGGTGATCCATACCCTGTCAGAAAGACCGGTTTACAACTTGTTTTGCCGTTTATGGTGCTTATATTTTTTACGTTACACCTTCTCTTTAAAAGATGTGATTCATAACCGCCCCATTGAAAGCAAATGGTACTCCGCTTCTTGAAACGAAAAAAATAACCTATCCGAATAAATTTTTAGAAGGCGGGTCAAATCTTGTTAAAGTTTAACACTCGTGTTAATAATACATTTACTCAATAATGATGACGACTATACAGGAGAACGGCCATGGGTTCAAAGCGTAAAATTCTAATTACAGATGAAGGGCGTTTCGATCTTACCGCCTGCAAATGGGATGATCAATTATTTTCGGATATCCTTGCCAAAGACAACCAAATTGAATCCAGCCAGGCCATGGATATCAGCCGGTTTTTGAAAAAAGAAATCGCCAACATGGAAAATCATACCATTACCCTGCCGATTATCGATAAATTGCTTCAGACCAAATTTATGGAATACGGTTTAACCCAAACTTCGCACATTCGACTGGATAAGTCCATATTCGTTAAAAATGGCTTGAAGCTTTCCGACAATGCACTAAATGTTTTAAAAAGAAGGTATCTGAAGAAGGACGGCAAAGGAAAAGTTGTCGAAGCTCCTGAAAAGATGTTCAAAAGGGTGGCCCAAAACATTGCAAAGGCGGAGAAGAGGTATGGCGGTGATAACGATGTAGAAAAGATGGAACATATTTTTTACAATATGATGACGGAATTGAAATTTTTGCCCAATTCACCGACCCTAATGAATGCGGGGCGAAAACTCGGCCAGTTGGCCGCCTGCTTTGTGCTTCCTGTAGAAGACAGCATGGAGGGAATTTTCGATTCACTTAGAAATGCCGCAATTATTCATAAATCCGGAGGCGGCACGGGTTTTTCCTTTTCCCGGCTCCGCCCGAAAGACAGCAGGGTGGGAACTACCGGCGGCATTGCTTCCGGTCCGGTTTCGTTTATGAAAATCTTTAACACGGCTACCGAGCAGGTTAAGCAGGGAGGTACGCGCAGGGGCGCCAATATGGCGATTTTAAGGGTTGACCATCCCGATATCATGGAGTTCATCTACAGTAAAAAGAATAACAGTGAGCTTAACAATTTCAATATCTCCGTCGGTGTTTCGGATGCATTTATGGAAGCCGTAAAAACCGGAAGCGACTATGATCTCATCAATCCTCGCGACGGGGAAAAGGAAAAAACGTTGAACGCGGCCGAGGTTTATCAAGCGCTTGTGACACAGGCCTGGGAGAACGGGGATCCCGGCATCATCTATCTGGATCGCCTTAACAGGGATAATCCAACACCCGCTCTGGGAGAGATCGAAAGTACCAATCCTTGCGGAGAACAGCCCCTGCTTCCCATGGAATCTTGTAATCTTGGATCGATCAATCTCGCCAAGTTCGTCACGTATGATGCCGAAACACCGATCATCGACTATAAGGCCTTAAAAGATATGATCTGGTGGAGCGTTCGGTTCCTGGACGACACCATTGACATGTCGAAATATCCGCTTCCGGAAATTGAAAAAATGGTCCACGGGAATCGCAAAATCGGTCTCGGCGTTATGGGGTTCGCCGATCTGCTTTATCAACTTAAAATTCCATACAATTCGGAACAAGGGCTTGAAATTGCAGAACAAGTGATGAACTTCATCCAGAAAGAATCCCATGCCGCTTCAAAGCACTTGGCCGATGAAAGAGGGGTGTTCCCGAATTTTGACAACAGCATCTTTAAAGACAAAACAGGTTGTACGTATCGAAACGCCGCGACCACAACCATTGCGCCCACAGGGACGTTAAGTATCATTGCGGACTGTTCCAGCGGCGTCGAGCCGTTATTCGCGTTAAGCTTTGTCAGAAATGTTATGGATAACGACAAGTTGCTTGAAGTGAATCCATACTTTGAACAGGTTGCAAAAGAGCGTGGGTTTTACAGCACTGATTTGATGGATGCCATCGCTGTTGAAGGCGGGATACAACATCTTCAGGAAATTCCCGAAGATGTTCGAAACGTTTTTGTTACCGCTCATGATGTTTCTCCGGAGTGGCATATCCGTATGCAGGCCGCGTTTCAAAAACACACGGATAACGCTGTTTCCAAAACCGTAAACCTGGCCCGCGACGCCACGGCGGAAGATGTACGAAAAATCTATGATTTGGCGTATGAGCTGGATTGCAAGGGCGTCACCATATACCGGGACGGCAGTAAGGAAAATCAGGTGCTCTCATTTGCCGCAAAGGACACGGCTGTCAACACGCTGCTTTCGACGGTGAAAAGTCGGCCTCAGACACTGGAGGGGTTTACCACCAGAATGAAAACAGGCTTGGGTCAGCTTTATGTTACGGTCACGGAATATGAAGGGCTGCCATTTGAAGTGTTTGCCACCATCGGAAAGTCGGGCAGGTCAACCACCGCCAAAACCGAGGCCATCGGGAGGCTCGTTTCGCTGGCGTTGAGATCCGGCGTAAAAGTCGAAAAAATTATCGAGCAGCTCAAAGGCATCGGTGGGGAACACCCGGTTTTTCAGGAAGGCGGACTGGTGTTATCCATCCCCGATGCCATTGCCAGAGTCTTGGAGAAAAGGTATTTGAAAGACGGTTCTTATAAGGAAAAAAGATATGGAAACAGCCTCCTTGGAGAAATCTGCCCGGAATGCGGCAATATCATTAGTTTTGAGGAGAGCTGTATGATCTGCCATTTTTGTGGTTTTACAAAATGTTCATAGAATAAGATCATGCGTATTGATCAAAACCCTTTATTCAGAAAATCGATCAGTCCCTGGTATGATTCCGAAGCAATCTGCATCGGAATCATTATATTCATGCTCATTGTATTTGTCTTCGGCTGCATCGGCATTTCGGTAGCACGGGAAGAGGCGGAATTTCATGGATATGTTTGGATAGCGGTACTTCTTTTAGTGATGAGCGGAGGGGTAATTCTTTCCACAATCACTCGGCTGATAAAGAGGCATACGCGCCGAGCGTCCAAATAGAGACCTCAAAGGTTTTCCATCACCGGCTCGTCAGATTGGCGCCGCCGTACATTTATCGTACGTGTTTCCCATGATTCTTTTTCAGTAAAGAATTTTTTAAGAAAAGAATGATTGAAAGCATGCCCGGTTTTTTTGGCGACCACATGGCCCAAAATCGGCATGCCCAGCAGCGAAAAGTCGCCGATGCAATCAAGAATTTTATGCCTTACAAACTCATCCTGAAACCGTAAACCGCCTTTATTGAGAACATCTTTATCATCGATGGCGATCACATTTTCCAAAGTAACGCCACGAGCCAGACCATATCGTTTCAGATATTCATATTCATGTAAGAAACCAAATGTTCTGGCTCTGCAGATGTCTTGTTCCCAAACATGGTCCGATACTTCCACAGAATATGACTGCTGATTGATCAGGGGATGGTTGTATTCGATGGTGCAGGTGATTTTATACGTCGAGCAGGGATATATGCCGACCATTTTTCCCTCTTCAATCAGCTCAATGGGTTTTTTAACGATGATAAAATATCTTGGAGCGTCCAGCTCCCTTATTCCGGCTGATTTGATCATTGAAGTAAAGGGACCGGCACTTCCGTCCATTATCGGCATCTCGTAGCTGTCGACTTCCACCAAGGCATTATCGATAGAAAGACCGGCGAAACTGGCCATAAGGTGTTCTATGGTCGAAACGATAAAACCTTCAAAGCCGATAACCGTCGCAAGGCTTGTGTCCACCACCATATTAAAATGAGCGGATATGACAGGGCAGTTCAACAGGTCCTTCCGGATAAACTTAATACCATGGTTCGGCGGAGCAGGCTTAATGGCTAAATTGACAGTTTTACCCGAATGAATTCCCACACCCGTGCAATTCACCGGTTTTGTAATGGTTCTTTGTTGAAAATGCATAATAACAAATTGAATTGAAAAGCAATTTGATTTTTGTTAAAGAAGCTTAAATTAAATACGATAAAATAAAAGCCAAGAGATATTTTCACATAACATGTTCACTATAGCTGATGGCTTTTATTTTACAAGTATTATTTCTTCGATTAATCGTTTCCGTAAAGAGCTTATTCCCACGTCTGTTGTACATGCTGTGATCCTAACAAAGGAGGGAACGTGCTTTCAAAGGTTTTAAGCAGCGCCGTGATCGGCATAGATGCATTTCTGGTTGAAGTGGAAGTTGACATCACGTCAGGGCTCCCGACGTTTACAACCGTCGGCCTTCCCGAGGCATCGGTAAAAGAGAGCAAAGAACGGGTTAAGTCTGCTATCAACAATTCGGGATATATTTTTCCTGATGACAGAATCACTGTCAACCTCGCTCCCGCCCACATTAAAAAGGAAGGGACCGGTTTTGATCTCCCCATCGCGCTGGGGATACTGACGGCCACAAAAATCATTCCCGAACACATCATATCCAAATATCTCGTGTTGGGGGAGTTGTCGCTGGATGGGCGCATAAAGCCGGTGAAAGGTTCACTGCCCATGGCCCTTGCGGCTAAAAAAGCCGGATATGAAGGTATCATTGTACCTTATGACAATGGCCGTGAAGCATCGGTTGTAGAGGAAATCATCGTGCTGCCCGCAAAAACCCTGTCCCAATTGGTGGGTTTTTTTCGCGGATTTGCAAAAATAAAACCCAAAAAGACCAATATTTTCGCATTATTCGATAACCATAAAGATTATGAAGCCGATTTTTCAGAAGTCAAGGGACAAGAGCATGTCAAACGGTCGCTGGAAGTCGCGGCAGCAGGTGGGCACAACCTTATTATGATCGGCCCTCCGGGATCGGGAAAGACGATGCTGGCCAAACGCGTACCCACGATTCTTCCGCCGATAACCTTTGAAGAAGCCATTGAAACAACAAAAATCTACAGCGTTGTCGGAATGCTGGCAAAAGACGAAGCGTTGATTACAAAACGCCCCTTTCGATCACCCCATCATACCATATCCGATGCCGGACTCATCGGCGGCGGGCATATCCCGCGACCCGGAGAGGTCAGCCTGGCGCATAACGGCGTCCTCTTTTTGGACGAACTCTCCGAATTTAAAAAACATGTAATAGAGGTTCTCCGGCAGCCTCTGGAGGATCTTCAGGTTACCATATCCCGGGCAACCATGACCCTGACGTATCCGTCCAGTTTTATGCTGATCGCTGCCATGAATCCTTGTCCGTGCGGGTATTTTTCCGATCCCAAGCATGAATGCAGATGTACCTATCCCCAGATTCACCGGTATCGATCCAAAATATCGGGTCCTTTGATGGACCGCATCGATATTCACGTGGAAGTGCCCGCGGTTCCCTACAAAGATTTGATCGGCGCCGCTGATGCGGAGCCTTCTGAGGTCATCAGATCCCGTGTTGCCGCTGCAAGAGAACGTCAGTTCGAACGATTTAAACGATCGAAAATTTACTGCAATGCACAGATGGTCAACCGGCACATCAAAAAACACTGCCGGATTGACAGTGCCTCCTGTGATCTTCTGGAGAACGCCGTCGACAAGCTCGGTTTGTCGGCAAGGGCTTATAACCGCATTTTAAAAATCGCCCGGACCATCGCCGACCTTGACGGCGCAACCGGCATCACCATGGAATACATCGCCGAAGCCATTCAATATCGGAGCTTGGATCGCGGAAAACGCCTTGTCTGAAAATATCATTTTTTACCTGTTTTCATTCAAATCGACTGTAGGAAATTCCCTCCGGTGGATACCCATGGATTTATAATTACTTAGGGGTTTTAGTTCATTTTTTTTATTTTATATACCGTATGGAAATGCCTTCACTGCGTGGCTCTCAACCCACGGAAAAAA
>Ga0307446_1000224_pt1 | contig 18501 bp, 17 predicted proteins | sample SalMarSW160320MG_FD_202141 | JGI IMG/M metagenome (GOLD analysis project Ga0307446, IMG submission 202141) | Salt marsh sediment microbial communities from the Plum Island Ecosystem LTER, Massachusetts, United States - SW1603-20 | ecosystem: Environmental > Aquatic > Marine > Intertidal zone >... | reverse complement strand
TGTATCAAAGATTCCATCACTGTTAAAATCCCAACGATATCCAACAACTGTTCCATCAGTATCATTACTTTCAGAAGCATCGAAACTTACCTCTTGACCAATAAAGCAAGATGACGGAGCAACACACGTTGCAACAGGAGGAATATTTTCAAAGATAACACTTTGTATTGTCGCAGTCGTATTTGCCATACTACTTCGTCCATCGTCATCAACGACGGTTAACGTCACCGTATAGACGCCGGGATCAGCGTAGGTATGTATTGGTGTCATATCAAGAATCTGACTGCCCCCGTCCCCAAAATTCCACCGATAAAAAATAATGGTTCCATCAGGATCAATGCTTTGAGAACCGTCAAATAAGACCGACTGATTCAATTTCGTTAGATACGGCCCTCCAGGGTTCGCAACAGGTTTCTGATTCTCTGGCGGTCGCTGTTTTGTCGTAAAAAACCAAATATCAGACTGATTTTCCTGCAGGCTATCGTTCGCGATGACATACCATGCGTACGTCGTATCAAACGGTAACGTCAAACGACAAGAAGCATTCTTACCGTTCACCACATTCCGAACAGAACCTATCTTGATGTCATTTACCGCGTTATAAAATGAGACTTCCGAGATGACGCTACTATCGGGATCAACCACCGTCGTCCATAACGTTACGGTCAACCCAACATTCTCTTGATCATCTGTCGGGGAAGGATTAGAAGGTTTATTTGGCGGTTGTAAGAAAATACCAACAGGATAATGATCCTGACCACCGGTGGCAATGACGTAGGAAATATCACCAATACCATCGAGATTTCTATCAATATAATTATAATTATCCCAATAATTCCCTTCGACCCCATCATCCCATTGATTACTTCCTAACTCCCGTGCATTTAAATTATTGTTAAGGAAATGATTCAAGATTATTATATTATTACTACTTCCCTGAATTGCAGACAGAGCAGTGGAACTGAGGTTTTGAAAGGAATTATTACGGATGTGACATCCGGTCTTCTGGAGACTTAACCCAATTTGACCATAATTGAAGACATTGTCTGACACAAGACAATCATAGGAATCTAACGTAACCCCACTCACAGAGTTATTTTTAAAACTATTCGCTTGGATGATATCATTTCTGTCCCCTGTTATGTACATACCATGGAAAACGTTTTTTGTAAATGTATTCTGGGTCATGTTTGTATTTGAGCAATCTCTGGCGTAGATGCCATACGTATCAGTAATAAAATAATTTTGATACAGAATATTTCTGTTTGAGGAACGGAGATTTATCCCAGCATCACTTGAATTGGAGATGTTATTATCTGAAAAAACGTTATTATTTGAAGATGTTACAAACACTCCTTTAGTGTCATTGATTAAATTCCCACTTATGGTATTATCATCAGATGACTCAAGATAAATCCCCCAAAGATCACATTGTGAGATATTATTTTTCTGCAATACAACATTATTGGCTGTAACATGAATAAGCGCGCCATATTGCGAGTGAATAAAACGTCCTGGGTCGTTAATTACGAAATTTTCTAATGTGACAAAATCTGCAGTGATATCGACAAGGTATTTTAGTTCCAGACCACGTGAGAGAATACTAGATTTATCATCGATTCCACCTATAAGAGAAACACGTTTATTGATAGTCAGACTTTCATTATAGGTTCCGCTAAACACATATATGGTATCGCCATCATTTGCGAGATTAATCGCCTCAGTAATTGTTTGATACGGGTGTTCTGCAGTACCATCTCGAGGAAATGAGAAACTATCATCGACATAAATTTCTCGTCCCGCTGCTTTTGATTGTTCAGTAAGATAAAGTATCGAAAGACCGTTCAATAATAAAAAACCGAGGCCTACCACAAGAAGAATTGAACGTTTTGTGCTCATAATCCCATCCTTTTAATGAAAGATGCATTGAGTTACCAAATTAAATAGTTTTCCCAACATATACATTTAAGGATTCTCATGCTATGGTTGCCTATATGAACGTATGTCTCGGTGGAACGTTTTTTCCGCTCCATAAAGGACATAAGGTCCTCCTTAAAAAAGCGTTTCAGGTCGCTGGACCAAAGGGGTCTGTTTTCATTGGTATAACATCGACTGCAATGGCAAAAAAGAAAGGAACGTTTGCATCATTTGAGAAGAGAAAAAAAATAATAGAACAGTTTTTATCAGATAAAAAAGTACTGAAGCAGGCCATCATTCAACCAATCTCTGATAAATTTGGTCCAACTCTCCAAGGAGATTTCGATGCAATCGTCGTCTCCCCAGAAACTAAACCAACCGCAGAAGAAATCAACAGGGGGCGGAAACTCCTTGGTAAAAAACCATTACGCATCATCGTGATTCCGTTTGTCCTTTCAGAGGATAGAAAACCAATTAGCTCGTCGAGAATACGACAGAAGGAAATCGATGAAAACGGGATTATGCTGAACTAGGATTAAATTTATATAGAATTATTAATGGTCTATCGTGGATTATATAAATTAAGGAGATAAGGAAGGTGAAAGTATGCGTACAATGGAAGATTATAGAGATATTGTTGGAGATGAGGTAATAAGTAATATCTACAGAAAGGCACGTAAATTTTATGGAAAGCATATTTTAGAAATTAATTCCACGTATTCAGGTGGTGGTGTAGCTGAGATGTTGAGCAGTTTCATTCATCTCATGAACGATATAGGAATTGAAACCGATTGGGGTATATTACATGGTACGCCGGATTTTTTTGAAATAACTAAATTATTTCATAATGGGCTTCAAGGAAAACCATCAGATCTCACCGAGAATAAGAAGCAGGTGTACCTTCAGACAAATGAAGAGTTTTATATGTATACACATATTAGTCATGACCTTGTAATTGTTCACGACCCGCAGCCACTACCCCTTATAAAATTTTATAAAAAGCGACAACCTTGGGTATGGAGATGTCATATAGATATCTCAAACCCCGATAAAGGTCTCTGGGAATTCTTAAAACCATTTATTTTGAGATATGATATGGCGATTCTTTCTCATGAAAAATATAAAAAGAATGATTTACCTGTTGAGCAAAAGATAATGTACCCAGCTATCGACCCTCTTTCTACGAAGAATATAGATCTCTCTGATGAAATCATTGAGAAAACTCTTAAGAAGTTTGATGTAAAAACAGATAAACCACTCATAACACAGATATCAAGATTTGATCCCTGGAAAGACCCAGAAGGGGTTCTTGAGATGTTTAAACTTATCAAAGAAAAAGTAGACTGTAGGCTTATACTATGCGGGTCTATGGCAACAGATGACCCTGAGGGATTAAGGATTTATGAAAGAATTGAGAAGAAGGCAAACAGGTTAATAAAAAGTGGGGATGTTATCCTTTTAAATACCGAAAATAATACTCTCGTAAATTCTTTACAAAGGAGATCGGCAGTCGTAGTTCAGAAATCGATTCGAGAAGGTTTTGGTCTTACCATATCCGAAGCGTTATGGAAGGAAACTCCTGTTGTAGCTTCAAATGTTGGTGGAATACCCGTTCAAATAATTGATGGTGAAAATGGGTTTCTTGTCGACCCTTACGATATAAAAGATTGCGCAAATAAAGTTATAACGTTATTACAAAATCCGACGTTAGCAGAAGATATGGGTAAAAAAGGAAAGGAAATTGTTCGGAAAAATTTCCTTATTACCCGGCTTGTACAAGATTATCTGGATATGCTAAGTCAACTATTATTATAACGACAGACGGAAAGAACCTGAAAAAATAATAGAAACGTGCCACTACCTGATTTAACCCTTTGTTATATGATTTTATGTCGAAGATCCTGTAAAATATTCAAAAAATTATTGAAAGCATCTAATGGCGTATCATATGGCCTGAAATATGTATGAACGGTTCCGTCTTTAAGGCCTTTTGTTGACATATAATAGAGATGATCTGATGTTTGAAGCAGACGCCAAATGTATAACAACTCTTTCTTTTTTTGTTGTTTTAATAGCGTACCAATTTCTTTCAATAAGGAAAAACAAGCTAGTTGCATATCATTACCAAGCCAGGCCGAAACATCTCGATCTTCGTCAGCCCAGGATATCGCCCAAGGACTATCGATCTCTCCAACGGTTTTGTATCTATGTATTGCTTCACTGACAGTTACAAAATCTAAGTGTTTATACCTCAAAATTTCTTTTGGTAAATATTTAAGAAAATCAAAGATACCTGTTTCATGCCACTGATGCTCACCGAATGTTTCATAATCAATAAATAAATTGATGATATCTCCTTTTGTTTGGGATAACCAGTTTGCATATTTATCAGCGGTTAGGGGATATTCAACCCAATCATGAGTGGAAAACCGAAATCCAATGTCATCACTCAATCGATAATTCCGTAATAAAACCTTGATGTCGCAATTACTTGGTTTGTAGAGATAATTCGGTGATCGAGATTTAAGAATTTTTTCTGTCCCTTCAGTAATAATCCCTTTATACCCCAGATCAGCTATAATCTTTGCAATTCTATTATCGTAGATTGCTTCAGTATTTCGAAACACTTTCGGCTGATAATGAAATAATCGTTTCATCATCTGTCTATGCATTTTGACTTGTTCTACAAATTCATCAAGATCATCATATAAACTAGCTAAAGAATGGAAATAGGTTTCTTCAATAAAATCAACAGCGCCTGTATCGAATAGTTCTTTAAAACTGTCAAGTAGGGTGGGCATATAGCGTTCACAAGATTCAATAAAAGTACCTGTTAGACTAAAGGAAAAACGAAATTCACTAAAATATTCTTTTATTAAATCAAGCAATATTTTATTGGTAGGAATATAACATTTTTTTGCTACTTTTTTAAAAATTCCACGGTTTAAATCATGATTAAAATACGTATTAAATGTATCATTTTTTCTTCCGATTTTAGACTCAGAAAAATGATTAAGCCGCATTGGCTGATGCACTTCAAAATAGATACATAATGATGTCATAGTTAGAATCCTTGTATTAACACGAAGTTGAAGTTTTTTTTTATGATATGGAGGTTTTTATTTTAACAGTATCGGTGCTTTAGCACAAAGTTTTATTACCAAACACCTGTTTAATACTTTACTATCCACCAGAAAAATAATCGAGGAGTGAGATGGTATGAGTTTATTTGGTAAAGAGAAAATAACATTGACGCTTGAAAAGTACGATTACAAACCCGGTGACAAAATCAAAGGGATTGTGAAATTGAATTTAAAAAAACAAACAAAAGCAAGAAAACTGGAAGTATCATTTATAGGTTCAAAAACCGAAAAACAAACAGGGATGGGAATCGGACCAACAACAAGTAACACCCAGCAAACAAAGACGATGAAGGTCTATGATTTTACATTACCCCTTGATGGGGAGAAAGACTATCATGAAGAAGAATATCACTTTGAGATAAAAATCCCTGAAGATATTCATCAAATTGACCAAAAACTTGATGGAAAAATAGGGACAGCGATGACAGCTTTAAAAACTCTAAGCGGTGTATATTCTCGTACGGACTGGTATGTAAAAGCACAGTTGGATGTCCCTATGAGTTTAGATGTGAAAAAATCTCAGAAAATCGTGCTTTCCTAAAGACAATTAAAAAATGAATGGGGCAAGGATTGTACAACACCTGTATTTTCGTTTACTCATTTTCTACGCCTTAATACACTGGTTATGCTGAAGGCCACGAGACCGGCTACTATCAATGTCCAGAGTTCAAATCCAGGTGTTCCGCTCCCTGAGGTCTCTCCGAGGTTCTTTGTGAATGAGAATTCGACAGTCTGGGGAAACCCTTCAGCGGGTTCGCTGGTGATTGTCTTGCAGGTGAGTTTGAAATCAGCTGTGCCATCACCATTAACATCAACGTTCTCTGAATCTCCCTCAGACATGGTGAAAGACTGGGGACCTGAATTGATTGTGACCAACGCACTTGTACCAGTAATAGATTCAACTACCACATTGTGAGTTCCACCCGCAATGTCGAAATAAACACCTTCACCGACATAGATAATTACATCGGTAGTGTAATCCCCCACAACTATTGAGGTCATTTGTGGAGACCCTACTTCGGGTGTTGCTGGTAGAATTTCAGTTTTTTCACCTTCACCCTCTGTATTCAATGCTGACACCGCGTAATAATATGTCTGGCCATTTTGGAGGCCGGTATCAGTATAGAACATAACCGTGACATCCTCCACGATACCCATTCCATCTACCATAATGCCCCTATAAATCCTGTAATCAGTAATATTCGATCCACCATCGTCTGCAGGTTCGCTCCAGGAAAGGGTCACAGACCCATCATCTGGAGTTACTACAAAGGCCGTTGGAACTCCTGGAACTTCGATTGCTGTGGAAGAGGTTGGCACAACGGATAGTACGAAGGCTGCCATTATCATTGGTATCATTATCCTAGTAATTGTTTTTCTCAAGTTATCACCAAAATATCCATTGTTTATTTAGTATATATACTGATAGGATGTAAAAGTGGGTTTATCGTCTGAAAAGATTAACAAGGAAAGTATCATCATGGTGAGTAATACCGGCTTGTTTGATCCGATCTATTCGGAGCTGAAAATAGTAGTTATGAGATAAATTTTTTTAATATGTGGATTTAATCATTCATCATATACATTATGCTTCATCATAACCATTACTAACAGTTTCAATTATAAATTAGAGACTCTCAATACACTAATACTAGGCTTCTTATAAACCTGTTTCGGTTTGATAATTCTTTATTTCACTTGTAGAATCTTATATAAAGTTATATGAAACAAGATTTATATAGAATAATTATATCCGCAAAAGCAGGTGATCGTACATGTCCTATGTAATCTTTGAAGTGAAATCAGCAGAAGCAGGGAAAATACAAACCATGCTTCAAGATGATATTGTCAACCGACAAAGCATCATAATACGTGATGCAAATTCCTTAGAGATAAAAGAAGCGGTATCCTATTTGAAAGTCGAAGGAAGTACAGAGGGTCTCAAGAGAGCCAAAGAGCTTGCCAAAGAACTTGGGATGAAAAAACTTCCAGATAAAAAAGCAAAAAAAATCGATGAGAAGATAAAAGAACAAGAGGATTCTGCTGCCACCGGTATGGGCATGATCTTTGATTAAACGGTTTAGAGTTCCCAATACGCTCCCAATTCTTTTTTCATTTTCTTGATGAGAGCACTGACGTCATCATCTCCGATTATCGGGTCATCAAACTGAAGCGGATGTGACATCATTTGTCCGAGTTGAGATAGAAAGCATTTGCCGATCCATTGTAGATTATACCCACCTTCTAAGGTGCAGACGATTTTTGGTTGGATTTCCTGGAATCGTTTAATCATTTCACCGAAGAAATTCGCAGAAAGTTTCAGCCCACCAAGTTGGTCCGAATGATGGGAATCATACCCCGCTGAAATAATGATAAGATGAGGGTTGAATTGTTTGGTGATTGGGATAAATAGTTCATCAAATAGCTGTGAGACGGCACCGTCACCATGACCAAATCCAAGCGGAGCGTTTATGGTATATCCTTTTCCGTTTCCGTCCCCAATCTCAGAAACATCTCCGGTTCCCGGGTAATGCGGTGATAAATGAAATGATTGATACATGACGTCTTTTCGTTTGTAGAAAATCGATTGTGTACCATTCCCGTGATGAACATCATGATCGAAGATAAGAACCCGTTTTCCATCTTTTGACAGCTCATGAGCTGCAAGACCTGCGTTGTTAAACAAACAGAAACCCATGGATCGTTCTGCAGAGGCATGATGCCCAGGTGGTCGAACTAATGCATAGGCATTCTGAGCAGCTCCATTCATAACATTTCTGCAGACAGAAGTTACCCCGCCTGCTGCAAGCCGTGCGGTTTCATAATCTGATTTACAGACATACGTATCTAAATCAATCCACGAGTCCTCGTGTTCACTGATCTCTTTAATGCGTTGGATCATCTCTGCTGAATGCACCTCATATAATAGTTTCTCAGGAAGCATTTCTGGTTCTATCATTTGGATATCTTTGTAAAACGGTGCTTTTTCAAGGGCATCAAGCATCACATAGAGACGATCGGCATTCTCTGGGTGATCGGCGGTATCATGTTTGTTAAATACATCGGAAAACACAATCTGTGTCGTCATAAAATCGCGACTAAACAACGAGGAACTCTTTTATAATTATTACTTCTAAGGTTTAAGTACAACTAATGTATTAACGATTAAAATCAATAGTGGGGAAAACGAGTTTATGACGAACATGCTTTTAGGTCTCTCACCAAACTATCTCTATTTCCAGGGAAAAACACCACAGCTTGTCTCAGAGCTACATCATCCCTATTTTCTCGCGTTTCCCCCGACAACAATCGACGCAAAAACCGCCCGGAAAAAACTTGTCGAGCAATGGAAAAACAACAAAGAAGACCATCCGAAATTATCAAAAATCACAGCAATTGGAGAACTTGAAACATATCGGAGTTTCTGTGATTTTACGAAAACACGAAACGTTTTCAAAGTCTATACAAAAGAATCCTACGTAGTCCCTGAAATCAGTGATTATTTGTTTTTTGAACAGGAGTTATTCACCGCTGAGCATGACATCCCATATCATCAACGCGCATTGGTTGACCTTGCTGCTGAAGGGAAAACGTGGTTGTTTGACACGCAAGGAAAAAAAACAAACCTCAAAGTACTGGTCTATGATATTGAAACGACCCAGTTTGAAGAAGGAAAACCACAGATCCCTATCGATATCCTTGGATACGCTACGTTTGATATTGCTATCGAGTCAGAGAAAAACCTTGATACAGAAGAATTCAGCTTTGAGATTCGTGAGACCCCAGCGCATTGGAAGGATGTTGAGGTCGTCCAACATCTTTCTCGTACTGTGGATGAGGAGATCGCAAGCCTGTTGACATTCTGCAGACTTGCAAAAGACGTTGATATCATCACAGGACATAACATCGTTGGTTTTGATAACGTCCATGTCTATGACCGGATAAATTGGTTCCTGAAAAACAAACAAGATCAATTGTCAGTTGATGAGAAAAAAACGTTTCAGAATTTTATTCGTATGTATTGCCGTGAGGATAAGTCGTTTCATTTTGGTATTATGGGTGCTGAAATTGTGCAGATATATCCCTGTAGCTTTGATACGTACCTAGCTGCACGGAAGTTTTACCCGTGGCTCGATGATTACCGGCTAAAAACTTTAGCTCCGTTTCTCAATGTTATTATTGATAATCGGGTTTATTTAGCACCGTCAGAAATTAAACTCGATGATCGTACGATGACGTATAACAAGCAGGATGTCCAAGAGCAAATCGGGGTATCGTTACATTTTATCCAACAAGCATTGCCGCTGTCGTTTACGACGTGTATGCCGTTTGACATGTTGCTTTCTTCTGGTGCGGTGAACATGTGGGATCATATGGCGTTGCTTCGGGGGGCTGCGAAGAAAAAGATCATCCCACCGATCTGTCGTGTGAAATCAGTTTCGCAGGTTCTGGTAAAGGATTTTGGCAGGCAAACAACAAAAGAGGCAATCATTCGTCTGGCGAAGAAACGAAGAGAGCAGCTGTCAAAGGATTTTGTCCGGGTGTTGAAATACGGTGAGGAGATGCCTGATTGGGTGGAATACCCGCAGGTGATCTACAAAGAGCAGGTACGTGCAGATGACGAGGAAGAGGTCGTAAACTACCATATGCCTGGTGGTATGACCATTAAACCAGACAAAGAAGCTCATTCACATTTCATCCCTTGGTATCATGTGGTGGTCGCTGATGTTGGTGCGATGTATCCAACGATTCTAAAGGCGATGAACATTGGGGCAGACACCGTCAAGCTTGCTGCGAAGAATGAAACACCAGATGCCTGGGTGTGGCTTAAGAAACTTTCCGAGGATTTTCTGAAGAACAGGGACGTGAACTGGAGAGAGATTACAAAACAGGATACCTATGCGGATAAAGGGTATATGATCGGGGTACGGATCGATACGAACCCTGGGGTTGTCAACTGTGCGATGACCGGTATTATGAATATCATCGGGAAGATAAAAAAAGAGCTAAAGGAAGCCAAGACACAGGCACATTCATCAGAATTGGACAGACTGAAAATGATGTATCAAAGCATGAAGGGTGCTCGGAACGCTGGTACTCATGGTATCCTTGCAGCACCAACGGTTACGGGAAGGCAGTTCAACCTATGGGGTGCTGCTGCGATTACGACAAAAGGGCAGATGATCCTGGCTGATACACTCGATCAGCTAAACAAGCAGAATATCCGTGTGGTGTACGGTGATACTGATGGGATTTACATGGGTTGTTCTCGTTCTATGGGTAACATCCCACAGTTTTCCAAAGCATTAGGTATTACACTAGATCCTAATGACGATGAGTGGATTACCAAGCCCGAAGTCGCGAATGCAGCTATTAAACAATGCAATGAGAAATGGCAAAAAGAGTTGAAATATCCTGATTTTGAGTTAGAGGCAGAGCATCATGATGGTATGATTTTTGTTAAGCATAAAAACTACCTGATTTTTGATGAGAAAAACGGTAAGATTGAGATGACGACAAAAGGAAATAACTTCAAAGGGTCTGATAAAGCAAACATCGCTCGTAAGGTTCTTGCAGAGATCATGATGACGGTGCTTAAGGAGAACCCGTGTTGGGAAAAAGAAGACGATGTTCGGGCTGCAGTAAAGGAGAGTATTAGGAACAAGACGAGGGACATTGTCGCTCAGTTAGATCTTGCAAGTGTTGATTTGAATGACTTAACCTTAATACAGTCTGTTCAGCCGGAGAAACGTTATAAATTGAACCAGGATGGATCATCTTCGACATTTGGGAAGCGCGCAGAGGCACTTGGGAAATTGCTTGGTCGACCAATTCGAAGCAGGGTGAAGATGAAGTTTGTGATCACAAAAAGACCATTGCCTGGTATCGTAAAACCGTCAAAAAGTGGAGTAAAACCAATTGATTATATGTACCCGGTTGACCTGGTGAAGGATCGGAAAGAAATCGATCTTGAGTGGTATAAGAAGATGATCGAGAATTATGTGCAGGGTGCATTCGGTTTATCAGATATCGCAGCAACAGAACAGAAAGGATTAGATGCTTGGATGTAGAAAAAACCCTTGCATTATTATTTTTAAGAATTGATTTTCGTCGTATGGCTGTTTATCAATCTTCTTTTATTTATTGATACCGTCTGTCTTTAGAGCTGGTATCAGTTGTACAACAAATCCTTTAAAAGAAGAAACACACCACTTTAAATTGAGAACTATGTTAATTGTCGGACAGATATCTAGTAAAGAAGAGGCAAACGAGATTACATTTATAGCAAAACTTTTTATTGTTGGTCAGCGGGCGCGGTTTCTTGCGCTGAACAAAGACGTTCGCTGTGAGACAGATGAGAATGATACTGAAGACGAAGAAAAAGAAGAAGAAGAAAGTTAAACAATAGTCTATTAGACGACGAACAGTCTGTTTTACTTCATTTTTTTTTATGTTGTTATTGCAGGATATCATCGTAACAGAGCTGAACGAGCGCATCTTTGGGTTTTGTCGCATCAAGATGGAGAAATCGTTTTCCTTGTGATATCTTCAGATAATTTTTATGAACTTTTTCTAAAAACGCGAGTCGTTCAAATGGGATTAACTCTGTTCGATGCTGAATACGAGCAAGAGATGTTTTCGGGTCGATGACAAATAAGTATGTTCGATCAGGGATGAGAATACGACCTTGTGAAAGCTCCTGTAACCATTTTAAAGGATTCTTTATCTCGGTTTCCAATTGCGCAACCTGATAGGCATAGGTTGATTCTGCGTACCGATCACATAACACGATTTTTCCTTCATCTAACCAGTGCTGGATGTGTTTGCAATGCTGAATGCGATCTGCAATAAACGTAAATGAGGTAACAAACGGATCAGATTGTGTTCGAATGCACTCTTGGACGTACTTCCCGATAATCGAATCGGTTGGTTCAAAGGTCCAGATAGTGTCGTATCCAGCAGAACGTAATTTCTCAGAGACCAGCTTTGATATCGTTGATTTCCCTGACCCATCAATACCTTCAAAGGTCACAAAATGCTTCATGATTTCTGTTTCTCCTGTTTCCATTTATTGCTAGTAACTTAACGGATGGCGTATCCTTTTACAGAATTCATCCATTTTATCTACTGGGCAAATCCCGTATGTGCGCATTTTCTCACAGCCTGGGCATTTATATTCTGTTGATGATGACGCACCAGTGATATGCTCCACCTGATATCTGGTTCTGTCTTCCTGGTAATCGGGAGCCGTGGAAAAGAGCTTTAAGATTTCGTTGGTATTTAACTTCAATGAACTTAAAAATGCAACTAACGCAAACCTGCCCATATGGGACACGTTTTCACCGGACTGAATCGCTGATAAAATATCCTTCATACAGGGGGGGAGTTTCTCGATGCTGACCTTCCCAACGGGTGCTGCTTCGATCTTTTTTTTCTGCATCGCAAGCATGTTCTGAAATCGTTGAATATCTGAAGAGAAAGCATCATAGACGCTTTTATCGCATTCTCTTGCAAGAAGCTCTTTATTGATACGTTCGCGTAATGATTCCAATAGGATTCTTGCCAGGTCTTTATGGGAAATGGCTAGGAATCCGCTACTGATACCACGATTGATCATTTTCCATTCCTTGTACCTTGTTGGTGCATTGCGGAGATAATCTTTGAAAAATATCTTAATCGTGTTTGTTTCCGAATTGTATTGAACGTTCACATCGAGTTCCTTGGCAACGGTAAGAAGAAAGGAGGTTGATTCGTTGAGGAGGTGTTTATACATATGATAGGCTTCACCTAGTGCATATCGTTTTTTAAAAAAGGAATCTCCGATACAGACGGCGACCATCCGAGCTAAAGGATACGATAGGATTTCCATGATGGAATCAGATTCGCTTGCAAGACTTCTCTGGCCGACATCTCGATTTTTAAACGCATTATCTAATCGTTCAATACTAATGATTCGCGCTCGTTCATAGGGTGCAGCATGCAGTAGCTCATCAACTGATGGACCATTATCTTTGATGAACTGTCTTGTGTCGTGCAAGAACGGATATTTCGCTAATGTTGCTAGCTCCCTCATGACAGATACCGATATTTCTTTTCATTAAAGAACCTTCCTCTTACCAGGTATCTCTAAATTTTAAGTAGTAGAAGACCGATAGGGGCTGGATATATCGTTGGGCTCGTAGCTTAGACCGGTGGAGCGACTGGCTCATAACCAGTTGGTCGGCGGTTCAAATCCGCCCGGGCCCATATTATAATATGCCATATTTTTTACTGAGATGAATCCTATAACTCATGAGGATTTCGCGTTCAAAGATATCATTTTGACCAATACCAAATTTTAAAATAAGAGAACTGATTACAGGCACGGGGCATTTTTATGGTAGTTAATTATGACCGTTTATTCTCAAATCGATCAAAAAACCTAAAATCCTCGGAGATACGAGAGTTATTAAAACTCACGCAAAGCCCTGGGTTTATCTCACTTGCTGGAGGGTTACCGAATCCTCAGGCTTTCCCGGTTGATGTTATTCATGAATGTATTGAGAAGGTGTTTAAAACCAATATTCACAACGCCCTTCAATATGGTACGACCGAGGGGTTACCTCTTCTTAGGAATGTTCTCGCAAAGAGAATGAGAGAACGAAAGGATATTGATTGTGAACTCCATGATATTCTGATCACAAGTGGTGCCCAGCAAGCACTTTCATTTGTTGCATTTAATTTGTTAGACCCCGGTGACACCTATATCACCAGTGCCCCAACCTATCTAGGAGCGCTTCAGGCGTTTCATGCATATCAAGGGAATTGCGAATGCATCCCAATGAATGACGAAGGTATCGACATCGATTCGCTGCGCAGAAACCTCAAAAGGCTTCACCGAACTGGTATCACTCCAAAGTTTCTGTATGCTGTCGCGACGTTCCAGAACCCGTCAGGAGAAAGCATCTCCCTGGACCATCGTAAAGAGCTTCTTGAGATCGCTTCAGAATATGATTTTGTCATCGTCGAGGATGATCCCTATGGTGAGCTGGTCTTTGAAGGGGAATCCATCCCTGCGATTAAATCCCTTGACACGAAAGGCCGTGTCATCTATATCGGAACATTCTCAAAGGTGCTCGCCCCCGGGTTTCGACTCGCCTGGGTGATCGGTTCAGAGGAAATCATCAATAAATTTTCTCTTACAAAACAATCCAGTGATCTTTGTTCGAATATGTTTGTCCAATATGTCGCTTATGAATATATCAAAGGTGGTTACCTCGATATTCAGATCAAACATATTAAACAGCTTTATCGACATAAACGAGATGTGATGGTTAAAGCACTCGAGGAATATTTCCCAAAAGGGGCGAAATGGACAGTCCCCGGCGGAGGTATGTTCCTCTGGATTACTTTACCGAAAAATGTGAATACGCGTCTGATGTTCAAACGAGCGGTTGCCAAAAAGGTTGCGTATGTGGTCGGCGATGCGTTCTATCCGGATAGTAGCAATTATAATTCGATGCGGTTGAATTTTTCGTATTCTGATGATGATGTGATGCGGGAAGGAGTTAAACGTCTTGCAGAAGTCATCAAAGAAGAAATGGTTTCTCCCTATGACAAGGATGAATACGTGGGTGGAGTATAAAGTTCGCTCCCTGCTTTTTTCTTGTTAAATTTCATGTTTCTGAGCGAAGGAAGATGCGTGTTTTTGGGAGGAATTGACTCTCAGTAACTTTATATAACAAAATACCATTCCGGAGCTCTATATCTAAAGGGTGATTACTCTGGGTAATATACGACAGACACATATCAAAAGCGTTGCAATCGATTTAGTTAAGAAGTATCCAGATCAATTTTCTGGTGATTTTCAGAATAATAAAGAAAAGGTCGATCTCCTTGTGACCGTGAGCAGTAACCTTTTAAGAAATAGGATAGCTGGGTACATCACTCGATATGTGGTTTCTCGAAGTAAATCAAAACCAAGTCGACCCATTTCTGAGTAATATCCCAATATTTATTTTATATGGTGAACTATTCACCGCGGGTGAATCCATTAATACCATGATACAGAAAGCTATCGAATCTCTCCAAAAAGGAGGTTTTGTTCTCATTTATGATAATGAATCCAGAGAAAGTGAAACAGATCTCGTTATCGCATCCCAGTTCGTTACCCCTGATGCAATCAAACGAATGCGCAAAGACGGTGGCGGACTTATTTTTCTGATGATTTCCCATCCTGCTGCACAGAAACTACAACTCCCATTTCTCTCTGATTTATTTTCTAAAGTCAGTCCTCAATATCCGGTCCTGAAAGCACTTATCCCTAACGACATCCCATATGATACAAAATCCTCGTTCTCCCTATACATCAATCACCGGAAAACCTTTACAGGAATCACTGACAACGACCGCAGTCTTACCATGAAAAAATTCGCAGAACTCGTCAGCACCATAAAAAATAAGGACAGCAAAACAGCAGTCCAACAGTTTGGGAAGGAATTCCGATCCCCCGGGCACATCCCCATCTGCATCGCCTCAGAAAAACTTCTCAACGAGCGAAAAGGTCATACGGAGCTAGTAATTTCATTACTCGAAATGGCTGGACTTACCCCAGTCGGAAGCGGCTGTGAGATCATGGGAGAAAAAGGCAAGGCGTTACCGAGGGAAGATGCAAAAACATACGCAGAAAAAAACAACCTTGAATTTTTAGAGGGAAACGACATCATCAAAGCGTGGAGACAATGGTCAAAGTAATGGCAACCGGGACTTTTGATTTACTGCACATGGGACATATTTATTACCTCAAAGAAGCAAAAAAACTTGGAGATACCCTTGTGGTTGTGGTTGCAACAGATGTAACAGTACGTAAACTCAAACATGATCCGATTACGCCCCAGGATATACGAGTAAACCTCATCAGAGAGCTCAAAATGGTCGATGAAGCCTACCTCGGTTATGAAAAGGATATGTACAGAATCGTTGAAGAAATCAAACCAGACATCATCGCCCTTGGCTTTGATCAAATCCATGATGATATCACGATACAGAAGGAGTTGAAAAAAAGAAAACTCAATGTACAGGTCGTCCGACTCCCGAAATACCAAGGTGAAAGCGACCTCGAAGGCACCCGCAGGATTATTCAAAAAGTCATTGCTGCCCATGAATTTCAGAAAAAGATGCAACGCATAGAAGGAGAACCATGAAACAAATCGGCATCGCAGACACCACCTTTGCCCGCTTCGATATGGCACACGCAGCAATCGACGAGCTCAAATCCCTCTCCACAGGATTCAGAATCATCCGATACACGGTCCCAGGCATAAAGGATTTACCGGTTGCATGTAAAAAACTATTTGAGGAACAATCCTGCGATATTGTTATGGCACTTGGTATGCCAGGCTCAAAACCTATTGATAAACAATGCGCCCATGAGGCAAGCACGGGGCTTATCCATACCCAGTTACTGTGTAACAAACATATCATTGAAGTCTTTGTATATGAGGATGAAGCACAGACGAGCAAAGAGCTTGCATGGCTTGCGGACCAACGGACACGCGAACATGCTCGAAATGTCATCGACCTGTTATTTCATCCTGAGAATCTTACTAAACAAGCTGGTCATGGTCATCGTGAGGGATTTGAAGACGCAGGACCAGTACCATAAAAAAGGAGGTAAAATAAATATGGCGAAAGAAACGATACGAATCGGAGCGGTTGTCTCTGATTTCAACTATGACATCACCATGATGATGTTTGAACGAGCAAAAGAACACGCGGAGTTCCTAGGCGCTGAAATTACCAAAGTCGTGAAAGTCCCAGGAGTATTTGACATGGGTCTCGCCGTCAAGAAATTACTAACACGGAAAGACATCGACGGTGTCATCACCATCGGAGCAGTAATCGAAGGAGAAACCGAGCATGATGACTTAGTCATACAACATGCAGCCCGAAAAATCGCTGATCTCGCATTAGAATACAACAAACCAGTTGGCCTTGGGATTTCGGGCCCAGGAATGACCCGGCTCCAAGCAGAAGACCGCATCGAACGAGGTAAAACAGCGGTTGAAGCAGTCGTCAAACTCCATCAACGATTACAAAAAATCTAAAAAAAATATATCATCACTATCTTTTTTTATTTTTCAAAAGGTACTACAGTGATTGTTAATCGCTCGAGCTCTGAGATTTTTTCAGTTGAGATTTTAATGATCTCTGATTGTATTCGAGTAAGCTCGGATACGGTCATATCACCAGGGACCGTTATCTCAAGTTCACCTTGGATTACCGGTCCGGTCCTTCGCAAACGGACGACCTGAGCCGCCTCTACACCCGGTACCCGTTCTGCATATGTTTTAATAAGTAAACCATACATGAGACAATCGCCATCGCAAGCATCCACAAGCATATACCCTGCTTCTTTGATTGCAGCAAATCCAATGGTGACGATGACACCAGCGATGATAAAGCCAATAATCGAATCTGCAGCATGATATCCAACTGAGGAAAGAAGCAAAGCAACAACAGTAAGAAATGATGTTGTTCCATCTTTGATAGTATTAAAAGCATCGAGTTTTACAGAGCTCATATGTGTGGTTTTATATTTGATGATTTTATAAAGACCAAGACTTATTGCAACCAGGCCGGCGATGGATGCTACGATCACACCTACGAAAGGAAGCTGGATTTCCTGAGGATTTATCAGTTGATTGTAGGATCGAAGAACGATGTATCCCGCTAACAAAAACATAACGATTGTTGCGGCAATTGAAGCGAGATTTTCAAGCTTATAATACCCAAAATGAAATCGTTGATCTGCCGGTTTTTTAAAAAATCGAAGCCCAGCCCAGACGATTCCTGATACAAACCCATCTCCGATGCAATCGTAACCATTTGCTATGAGCGCGACACTTTGAGAAATTTTTTCGCCAAGAATTACCTGCAGAATTCCAAGACCGACTAGTGAAATGGTTGTCACTGCGGCAATTGTTTCCGTGCGATTGATAACAGATTTTTGGTCAATAATCATTATACCATAGAAGGAACAACAGGTTATTAAGAATTATTATTTAGTTTGGTAAAAGAACATAACTATACGATGATATCCTCGTATTTCTTTACACATTTCCCCCATCAAAATAATGTGTTAGGACAGGACATATGTCCCTTCTGGTGATACCCTTAAGCAACCAGGGGCTGGACATATGTACATTTACGATGGCAAACTCTATTTCACAAAAGACCACGTGACTCTCCTGAAAAAGGAACCAGAATACGTCAAGCAACGATACCATGCAATCGCAAACACTTCATTCTCGAAAAGCAACATCATCAGAGAAAAGATGGCGCAGGAACTCGGCATCAGCATGCGCCATTTCAACCGTCTTCAGAAGCGATACCATGATGAAGGAATACCTGGCATTCGAAACAGATCGACACGACCTCACCGAAGCCCAAACCAAACAGA
>Ga0307446_1000223_pt1 | contig 18564 bp, 13 predicted proteins | sample SalMarSW160320MG_FD_202141 | JGI IMG/M metagenome (GOLD analysis project Ga0307446, IMG submission 202141) | Salt marsh sediment microbial communities from the Plum Island Ecosystem LTER, Massachusetts, United States - SW1603-20 | ecosystem: Environmental > Aquatic > Marine > Intertidal zone >... | reverse complement strand
CGATCGCCCGCGCGCTGGCCAACCGGCCCGACCTGCTCCTGGCCGATGAGCCGACCGGGCAGCTCGACTCGCAGACCGGGCGCAGCATCATGTCGCTGCTCCAGCAGCTCGTGCGCAGCGAAGGAGTGACCGCCATCGTGGCGACCCACGACCCCACGCTTATCGACCTGGCGGACCGCGTCATCGAGCTGCGGGACGGCCGGGTGGTGGGCGGCGATGGACCGATGGGAGCCGTACACTTCGTGCAATCGGGTGCACCCGAGGTCCCGGGGCGTCCGTCCGGCGCGCCGGATCGGTAGGAGGAAGCCGTGCCGACCGCCGAGGTCAACGGAACCAGCCTCGCCTACGACGAGGCCGGCAGTGGCCCGCCGCTCGTGCTCCTGCACGCCGGGATCACCGACCGCCGGATGTGGTCGGATGTCCTGCCCGGCTTCGCACGCGACTTCCGGACCATCGCTCCGGATCACCGCGGCTACGGTGACACGCCGATCCCGAACGCGACGTTCAGCTGGACTGCCGACCTGCTCGGCCTACTGGACGCGCTCGAGACCGAGCTCGTACACCTGGTGGGGGTGTCGATGAGCGGGCACGTCGCCATCGACCTCGCCCTGTCGCATCCCGATCGCGTTGACCGAATGGTGCTGGTGGGTGCCGGTCTGGAGGGATGGCGCCACGACGCCGAGATGGAGGCGGCCGACCAGGCGGAGATGACGGCTGTCGGGGCCGGCGACCTCGACGCCGCGGCCTGGGGACAGGTTCGCTTCTGGCTCGACGGTCCGGAGCGCGTCGCCGCTGACGTCGACCCGCGTCTTCGGCAGCGAGTGTTCGAGATGCAGCGGGACGCCTACGCGATCGACGAGCCGGCCGCCGAGCTGACGTGGTTGGTGCCCGACTACCGGCCGCGGCTGGGTGAGATCGACGCGCGCACGCTGGTGCTTGCCGGGAGCCTGGATCGAGCGGACATCCGGCGCATGGCCCCGGTCCTGGCGGCCGAGATCCCGAACAGCCGCTACCAGGAGCTCCCAGGGGTGGCGCACCTCCCGCCGATGGAGGATCCCGGGTCGTTCGTGGACGTGGTACGGGGATTCCTGCTCGGGGTGTGAGGTGGGTTCTCGGCGGCCCTGACTGACACGAACTCTCGGACCTCACGGACCTCGCGGGGTGACTGCCTCGGCGTAGCTGGCGTCGCAACCCGATAGACTCGCCCGGACCGGGCCAACCACCGTCACGGAGGACGCATGCCGCCGACCGCCGAGCGTCGTCTCGTGATCCTCGCCGAGGGCAACTTCGGCTTCCATCACGGCAAGACGGCGATGGGGGTGATCCGGTTCGGACGGGACCGGGTCGTGGCCGTCGTCGATTCCACGCAGGCGGGACGCAACGTCCGCGAGTGGCTGGGAGACTCGGGCCGCTACGACATCCCGATCGTGGCCTCGCTGAGCGACGCCCTGGGGTTCCTGCCTCGGGCCGACACGCTGCTGGTGGGCATCGCACCGACCGGCGGCAAGCTGCCCGACGAGTGGCGGCAGGTCATCCTGGCCGGGATCAGATCCGGCCTCGACGTGCATGCCGGGCTCCACACGTTCCTGGCCGACGACGCCGAGCTCGCCGAGGCGGCACGGGCCGGGGGCGTCCGGCTCGTCGACTACCGTCGCCCGCCGGAGCGCCTCGAGACGGCCGTCGGGAGGCGCCATCTGCCGGACAAACGGGTGATCCTCACGGTCGGAACCGACTGTGCCGTCGGCAAGATGTCGGTGGCGCTGGAGCTGCGCCGCGCCGCCCAGGCGATGGGCCGGTCCGCCGTGTTCGTCGCCACGGGCCAGACCGGGATGATGGTCGAGGGCTGGGGCGTTGCGGTCGACCGGGTCATCGCCGACTTCCTCCAGGGCGCGGTCGAGCAGCTGGTCGCGGACGGGGAGGAGCGAGGCGACTGGGTGATCGTGGAGGGCCAGGGGTCGCTCGACCACCCCGCCTACAGCAGCGTCACGCTGGGCCTGATCCACGGCGCCACGCCCCACGCGATGGTGATGATCCACAAGCCGGGCGTGGCAGACCACGATTTCGAGCACCTCCCGGAGGCCCGGTTCCCGATCGGGGACCTGCCGGGCCTGATCGCCGCTCACGAGCTGATGGCGGGGCTGGTCGCCCCCTCGAAGGTGGTCGCGATCGCCCTCAACACGTCGTTGATCCACGATGACACCGAGGCTCGCCGGATCATCGCCGCTACCGCGGCCGAGACGGGCCTGCCCGCGGCCGATCCGGTCCGGTTCGGCGGCGAGGAGCTGTGGGCCACGATCGAGGCCGCTGTCGACGCGCTGCCCTGGGTCACGCTGAGCTCTCCGCCGGAGCCCGAGCCCGGAGTGGCGACGGCATCGGCCTCGGAGCCACCCACGTCCGGTACGCCTGCGTGACGTTCTCGCTGTCGCTGCGGACCCTGGTCCTGCCGCTGCGGGATCCATTTGTGATCGCTCGATCCGTGGCCGACAGGCGGACGGTCACCACCGTGGTTGCCCTGCTGCGCGACGACGCCGATGGTCCGGACGGCCCGGTCGGGCTTGGCGAGGGTTACCCGGATGCCTACTACGGCGAGACGCCCGAGACGATGGCCGCGGTCGGGCCGATGCTGCTGGCGGCGCTCGAGTCGATCGCGCCCGACCTCCGTGGCTCGCCGGATGAAGCGCGCGCGGCCCTCGAGGTCGCCGAGGGGCTGATGACCGCCACGATCGGGCGCCACGGCGCGATCAAGTGCGCCATCGACATCGCGCTCCACGATCTGGTTGGCAGGCGGCTCGGGCTGCCGATCGGGCGGCTGCTGGGCGTCGAGGGCGAGATCCCTCCCACGGACTTCACGCTCGGCATCGACGAGCCCGCGGTCGTGGCCGAGCGTGCCCGCCGCGCCGGTGACTTTCCGGCGCTCAAGGTCAAGGTGGGTGGTCCCGCCGATGTCGCCACGCTGGAGGCCGTTCGGGACGTCTACGAGGGACCGATCCGCGTGGACGCGAACACGGGCTGGACGACCGAGGATGCGGAGGCGTTGCTCCCGCACCTGGTCCGGCTGGGCGTCGAGCTGATCGAGCAGCCGTTCCCCGCCCGGCGCCTGGATCAGCTTCGCTGGCTCCAGGAGCGCTCGCCGCTGCCGGTGATCGCCGACGAGAGCGCGGTCACGATCGGGGACCTCGATGTCCTGGTGGGCGTGGTGGCCGGCGTGAACGTCAAGCTCGCCAAGTGCGGCGGCGTGGGGCCGGCGAGGCGGATGCTGGAGCGCGCACGCGAGATCGGGTTCCGGACGTTCCTCGGCTGCATGGAGGAGACCTCGGTGGCGATCGCCGCGTCGGTCGCGATCGCGCCGCTGGCTGAATGGGTGGACCTCGACGGCTGCCTGCTGCTGGCAGATGACCCGGTCGACGGCCTCGAGCTCGGGCCCGACAAGCGATGGCGACCGGCCGCAGCCCCGGGACTGGGGCTCACCCTCAGGGGGCCGGCTGCCGGGTAGCGGTCAGGGCTGCCGGGTAGCAGGGCGCCCGACGTGCGGAGAGCTGGGGGCGCGTCCACAACCTGGGGCGGTCCCGGGACTGCTGACCCGACCCGTGTGGACAAGTCGCCGGGCCACATCGTGGAGAAGCCCCTTCCGGACACCACCGCGACCTCGTAGGATGGACGGGTTGCCGGTGCCCGAGGGAGGGTCGAAGGACCCGCACCGGCTGCTCAGCACTCATCCTGCTGGTGGTCGTGGCACGTATCGCCACGTCATCGGTGGTACCCCGAGCGTCCCGGGACCGGAGGAGATTGATCGATGCTGCCTGTCGGCACCGCCGCATGCCTGACATCGCCCGAAGCCGAGGCCTTTGTGCGGTTCTGCTACCAGCGCCGGCGAGTGGGATGGCCCGAGCTGTATGACGAGATGTGCGCCGTGGCGACGCGGGGCCTGTTTCTCGGCATGGGTCACGACGAGCTGGCCGAGGTCGGCGTCGGGTTCAGCCTGTTCGAGACACCGACGCTGGCGGCGCTGGTCAGCCGGGTCGTGAGCGAGGAGCAGGCGGCTCGCCGGGCTGCCAGGGCCGCGGCGCTCGAGGCGGCGCACAACACCAGCGAGGAGCCCGAGCTGGCCGGGTCGATGACAGCGAGCGCCGCCTGACGAGCCGTACCCGCCACCGGCAACCGGGCGCCACCGCCGGCTGAGGGTCAGGCGCGGATGCGCCGCCTCGCCATCTCGCTCTCGATCTGGCGCTCGGCCTCGACGTAGCGGTCGATCTGCTCGCGCAGCTGGTTGGCTTCCGGCGTGTACAGGTGGACCTGCTGCTGCAGGATGTACGACAGGCGGCGGCTGGTCATCCGAACGTGGTCCAGGTTCTTCAACAGGACCAGGGGGTCCATCGCGGCGAGATCGGGCGGCGGGTACATCTGGTTCATCGAGGCGTCATGCTAGCCCAACCGGGACCTTTCGCGGAGGCATCGGAGGCAACGGTGCCCGGAGGGGCGTGACCCGCGGCGACCCGTGTGGGTCACCGCGGGTCGGTTGCGCCGTCGGGCTCGGGTCCGGCTACGGCTTCGCCTTCAGCTCCGCCAGGCGAGCGTCGACCTCCAGCGCGTCCTCGTCGGACTCGAGCTCCGCGAACTGGTTCTCCAGCGAGGACGCCGCGACCTCCTCCATGCCCCGGGCCTGCGCCTCCTGGTGGCGGATCTGCTCCTCGAACCGGTTGAGCTCCGAGGTGGGATCGAGCACGGAGACCGACTTGAGCGACTGCTGGACCTTCACCTGGGCCTGGGCCATCTTCGCCCGGCTGACCAGCTCGTCACGCTTCTGGACCAGCTCCTCGCGCTTGACGCGGAGCTTGTTGAGCCCGTCCTTGAGCTTGTCGGTGAGCTCGCGCTGCTGGGTGATCTGGCCATCGAACGTGGCTACCTGCTGCTCGAATGACAGCTGGCGACGGAGGGCCAGCCTGGCCAGGCCGTCGAACCGGTCGGCCTCGGCTGCGTTGCCCTGCGTCCGCATGGCGTCAGCGCGATCAGAGGCGGCCTTGGCCTTCGACAGCCACTCGGTCGACGCCGCGCGTGCCTCCTTCTCGTCGTCCTCGAGCAGGCGCAGGTTGCCGATCGTCTGGGCGACGGCCTCCTCAGCCTCGGCGATGTTGTTGGTGAAGTCCCGGATCAACTGATCGAGCATCTTCTCCGGGTCTTCGGCCTGATCGAGCATGGCGTTGACGTTCGCCCGCACCAGCTGTCCGATCCGGCCAAGGATCGTGGTCTGCGCCATTCCTGGTTCCTCCCGCTTGCTGGACCTTGATCGATCGTCGAGTCGAGCGAAGGCATCGCCGACCCTGCATCTCGTCGGGGCATCACCACCGCCCGCCGCGCACCCGCCCCCCGCCTCCGCCGCCAAACCCGCCGCCTCCGACCCGGCCGCCGCCACCCCCGAACGGCCCGCGCGGCGCGCCGAACCCGCCACCGTGGCGGCCGCCACCGATCGGACCGCCCCAGGGGGTGCCGCCCCACCCGCTGCCGCGCCCGCCGCCGCGCCCGCCGCGCCCGCCGCGCCCGCCGCCGGCGAGGATGCCGCCGATGATCCCGCCCAGCACCGCGCCTGCGACGTCCGATCCGGCAGGGCCGCCCCGGCTGTAGGGACCCGCGACGGGACCGTTCCCGGCGTCCCACGCGTCGAACTGGCTGGTCGCGAGGCGGTAGGCCTCGTCGGCGAGCTGCGTGGCACGCTGGGCCGCGGCGACGGCGCCATCGGGGTCGGAGCCGGCGAGCCGCTCCGCATCGGTGAGGCTCGCATGGGCCTCGGCCGCCCGGGTTCGGGCCGTCTGGCCGACACCGTGCCGTCGGGTCGTGATGTAGTCCGTCGCGCGGTCCACGTGGCCCCGGGCCGAGGTCACCGCCGTGGCTGCGACCTGGAGCCGTCGAGCGCGACGCACCTCGCGCTCCTGGATGCCGGCGACGATCGCGTCGGCCGATGCGTTCGCCCGGGTGGCGAGCTCGAGCGCGGCGAGAGGGTCCAGCGGCCGAGCCGCGGCGGCCTCGCGGGCGTTCGCCAGCAGCTGCCGGGCATCCGCGAGCGCCCTTGCCTGATCGTCCGTCGCCGCGCCGTCCGTCGTCGCGCCAGTCCGGGCCGAGCCGGCCTTGGCCACTGCGGTGGTCGCGGTCTCGACATCGGCAGCGGCGGCGTCGATCTCGGTCGGAAGCCTGGCCGCCGCCTCGTCCAGCCGCTGTGCCAGCCGCTCCACCGCGTCCAGCAGCAGGGTCGCCCTGGCGACGCCGTCCTGGGCCCGGCGAAGCGCGACCACCGCCTGGGGCCGCTGGGTGTCCTGGAGTCCGGTCCCCCGGGCCGCCTCGCTCGCCGCCGACTCGAGCGCCTTGTCCGCTTCGGGCAGGTTGCCGGTCACCGACCCGATCGCCGAGGGCGCATAGGCCGCCGTGAGGCGGTCCATCAACGGGCCGGCCGCCTGGCGCCGCTGGCGCTGGGCGTCGATTGCCGCAGGCAGCGCCGCGAGCTGCTCGGGAGCCGCCTGCTCCAGGTCTCGCAGCTGATCGAACCGATGTTCCTGCTCGTCGAGGAGCTTGCCGGCGTCGGCCGTCCGGGCCACGATCTCGCGCAGCATCCGCTCGCGCTCGGCCGGGGTCTCGGGCTCGGCGTCGTCGAGCCGCTGGCGGATGCCGAAGGCGGCCCTCACCGTATCGTCAGCCTGCTTGATCGCCTGCCGATAGGCGGTGACCTCGTCCTCGCCCCACTGGGCGGCGGCGAATTCCACGTCGTTGGCCGCGTCCTTGAGCCTCTCGTCGGCGGCCAGCAGCGCCCGGTTGGCATCGCGATTGAGCCGGTCCAACGTGGTGGCTGCCGCCCGTGCGACCTTTCGACGGGTCCAGAGCGCCCAACCGACAAGGAGGAGCCCGCCGCCGACGAGCACGATCGCGATGATCGGGGTCAGGTCGATCCCCGAGCGCTCAGGCTTCCCGGTCTGCCCGGCGGGCACCGCGGTGACCGCCGCCGCCGTCGGGGGAGCGGCCGTCGCCGGCTCGCTCGCGAAGGCGGCGCCGATGGCCGCCGCGCCTTCGATCATGGCGTCCGCGAAGTCGCCGTCGGCCAGCCGCGGTTCCACCGCCGTGGCCAGGATGGCGTCGATCTCGTCGTCGCTGATGGCGCCCAGGGAATCGCCAACCCACAGGGCGTCCGAACGATCCTCGACGGCGACCAGCAGCAGGGCATCGTTGCCACCGAGCGAGTTCGCCTCGGCCGTGGACCGGGCGAAGTCGGTGACCGTGGCCGGTCTCGTGGTGCCCACGAACGCCACGAACAGCTGGACGCCGTGGGCGTCACGCAGCTGCTGGAGGGCGTCAGCGACGTCAGCCTCCTCGGCAGGCGTCAGGACGTCCGCCAGGTCGGTGACGCTGTCGCGGAGCGTGGGCTCGCCGTCGGCGAGGGCCGGCCCGGGGACCGCGAGCATGATGGTCAGGATCGCGATCGAGAGCCACGGCCAAGGGGCCGGGACCACGCGTCTCGAGCGGCCTGTCGCGATGCGCCGCGCCTGCCGGCCGGGCTCCCGGCACGCCCGCGGGAGGGGCCGAGCATCGGGTTCGTGGCGTCGGAGCCAGGCTCCGGGCGACGCCGTCTGGAAGCGAGCCATCGTGCTTGTGGATCGTACCCCGGGTCACCCGGCCGCCACCACCGTGACAGCGGCGGATCACAGGCGGATCGGGAGCGAGATGACGCCAGACCTGCGTCTCGAATGCCGGACCTTCTAGAGCGCCCGGAGCCTCGTCGGGGGCCAGGTCCAGTCGACCGGCAGGGTGGCCGCGGCCAGGGCGCGCCGCCGGCCTGCCTCGGTCGAACCGAGGACCAGGATCCGGTCTGTCTTGGTCGCCCGCCCGGCCTCGTCGCCCCACAGGCGGGTCATCTTGCGGTTGGCGGCCACCTCGTCGCGCACCAGGCCGGCGAGCCGGAACCCGGCCGGGTAGGCTGCCTCTTCCCAGACGCGCTCGGCCAGCCCGAGGCCGGTCGTCGACGGCTTGCCTCGATCCCGCTCGACATCGCCGATCACGAGCGCCGCGATGCCGTCGTCGGTCATCGCCGGGCGGAGATCGGTGAGCACCTCGCGCAGGAACGCGAGATACGGCTCGCGCTGGTGCGCGTCGTCGAGCGTGGCGTCGATCTCGTGCGCGTCGAAGCCGAGCAGCCAGGTCCGAAGCCAGTTGTAGTAGCCGTACTTGAGGACTCGAAGGTAGGGCGGAGAGGTGATGACCAGCCTGGCGCGATCCGGCAGCCCGCGGGCCCGGAGGGCCGCCCTGGCGCGGCGTCCTGCCGTCCGGGCATCGCCCAGCAGCGGGACGCCGGTCGTGGATGGGGCCGGCTGGCGGTACAGGCGATCCAGCTTCGCGGACAGGGTGTCGAACACGTCGCGCTCGGGCGGCTGGAAGTCCGTCCGGGTCACGAAATCGCGTACGTAGCGCGGCGCCATGCTGAACGTGTTGGGCATGATGGTCGAGAGGTAGGACGGGGTCTTGCCGTGGAGGGCCCCGGCCAGCGCCCCGGCCAGGAACCGGTCGGTCGGGTCGTCGAGGCGGAGCCGTGAGCGGACCATCAGCAGCTGGCCAAGGGTGCGCGGGTGGAACGAGATGGCGACCTCGGCCGGCACGGGTTCCCGGCCGGCATCTGGGCCGGAGCTGCTCCCGGCAGGCGGGACCAGGATGGCCGGATCGCCGGGGGAGGCGACCACCCGTCCGGCCAGCCCCAGCCACCCGGTGGTATCGGCGGCCCAGGCCAGGCGCAGCGCGGTGAGGCGGGTACGGGACTCCGCCGGGGTCGCGGGCTCGAGCTTGGCAGCGGTCAGCACGTGGGCCAGCGGGTTGAGGTCGTTGCCGACCCCGATCCGGCCCTCCGCGGCGGCCTGGACCGGAGCGGTGCCCCGCCCCGAGAACGGGTCCAGCACGACGTCGCCCGGACGGCTGTAGCGAGCGATGAACCCGTGAGCGAGCGCCGCCGGGAAGCTCGCGAGGTACGAGCACATCGGGTGGAGGCTGTGGCCCCACAGCCTCGGCTGCCCCTTCCACTCGGGTTCGATCGCCAGGCCCGGCAGGGCGGCCGGCAGCTCCAGCGCAAGCTGGCCGGCGTCGGATGCGCGGGTGACGGTGATCTGGTCGGACATCCCGGGCTCGGCGATCGCGCGGGCTGGGCTGCCCGTGCTCAGGGGCCGCGGAGCATAGCACCGCGATACCCCACAGGACGAGTCGGTCATTCGCCGGATCGGACCCCTGACCAAGGATCGGGCAGGCTGGCTACCCTTTGGCGATGGGTTCCTCATCGGCGGCATCGCGCCACTCGGGCCGGCTCGCCGGGGCTGTTGCCATCGGCATCGGCATCCTGATCGTCGAGCTCGCGGCCGGGCTGGCCGCCAACTCGCTCGCGCTGCTCGCCGATGCCGGACACATGTTCGCCGACGTGTCCGGGATGGCCCTCTCGCTGGCCGCCGTCAGGCTGGCCGCGCGACCACGAACCGACGAGCGCACCTACGGCCTGTACCGGCTCGAGATCCTGGCCGCCACCGCGAACGGCGTCATGCTGCTGATGATCGCGGGCGTGGTGGCCTGGGAGGCGGTCCGCCGGCTATCGAGCCCGAGCGACGTCCAGGCCGCGGTCGTGACGATCGTCGCGGCGGTCGCGCTGCTCGCGAACCTGATGTCGATCCGACTCCTGGCTGCCGGCCGGGGCGAGAGCCTCAACATCCGCGGGGCGTACCTTGAAGTGCTCGGCGATCTGATGGGCGCAGCGGCGGTGCTGGTCGCCGGCGTCGTGATCCTGGTCACCGGCTGGCGGCAGGCCGATGCCGTCGCGTCGCTGGTGGTCGCTGCGCTGATCGTCCCCCGAACGGCCGCCCTGCTGCGCGACAGTCTCGACGTTCTGCTCGAGGCCACGCCCAAAGGGGTCGATCTGGTGCACGTACGGGGCCACATCCTCGAGGCGCCCGGTGTCATCGACGTCCATGACCTCCATGCCTGGACGATCACGAGCGGGATGAACGTCGTCTCGGCGCACGTCGTGCTGGGGAACGAGGCGCAGCCGGGCGATGTCCTCGACCACCTTGGAACATGCTTGTCCGAGGACTTCGACGTGGACCATTCGACGTTCCAGCTCGAGACGCCCGAGCACGTGACCTGGGAGGCGCGGGCGGCTCGCCCACGCCACTGAGCCGCCGCACCGCTCCGGTCATGGGCGATGTCGCACGCCATGTGGGATTGTCGCGGCTATCCGCGAGGTCGCGGCACCTCGATCCGAACCCGGGCGTCGACCACGACCGCCCCCTCCGGCAGCACCATCACCGGGTTGCAGTCCATCTCGACGATCTCGGGGTGCGCCTCGACCATCGCGCTCACCCGCAGCAGGGTCTCCTCGAGCGCCGCGATGTCGGCGGGCGGGGCGTTGTGGTACCCCTCGAGCAGCGGGAACATGGCCAGCGAGCGGACCATCTCGCCGGCGTCCCGATCGGTGAGCGGCGTGATCCGGACGGCCACGTCCTTGAGCAGCTCGACCTCGGACCCGCCCGCGCCGCATGCGATCACGGGCCCGAACAGCCGGTCGTGGACCACGCCCACCAGCATCTCCACGCCTGCGGGAACCATCTTCTGGACGAAGAAGCGCTCGATCGGGTGGCCAGCCTGCTCGAGGTCGCGTGCCATCTCGAGGGCCACCCGCCGGACCTCGGGTCCACCCTCCAGCCCGACGACGACGGCGCGCGCCTCCTTCTTGTGAACCACACCGGGCGCGACCGCCTTGAGCGCCACCGGACCGCCGATGTCCTCGGCCGCTCGGGCAGCGGCATCCGGACCGTCGACCAGACGCCACTCCGCCGTCGGGATCCCGTAGCAGGCGAGCATGCAGGCGACCTCGTCGGGGCGGAGCCAGCGTGAGGCCTCGCCCGTCTGGGACTCGGCCAGCGACGATCCAGCAAGGGTGCCGGCGGTGGTGCGATCCTCCGGTCCGATGTGCGCCAGCGCAGCCGCGATGACCCCCGCCGCCTCGTCCCCGCGGAGGTCGTCGAACCGCGGAAGGTTGCCCGGCGGCGTCGTCCGCCACGCGGCGTACGCCGCGGCGTGGGCGAGCGCCCGGACGGCCTCCTCCGGGTAGCTGTAGGCGGGAACCCGCCCGGCGGCGTCGCACAGGGCTGCCGGCCCGCCCTCGGCCGACATGAACACGGCCAGCACCGGGATCGTCCGGGGCAGGTTGACCACCGCCTCCCGGATGGCGGTCGCGACGTCCTCGGTCCTCGCGCCCAGGGGCGGCACGAACAGGACGATGATCGCGTCGATCCCGTCCCACGCCGCCAGGGTGGAGATCGCGCGCCGGAACGACTCGGGCGCAGCGTCGATCGTGTCGACGGGGTTGTTGAGGGCCGCTTCGGCCGGCAGGAAGGTCGCGAGCTCGAGCCGCACCTCCTCGGGGAGCTGGGGCACGCTCAACCCATCCGCCTCGCAGGCGTCGGCGGCCAGGATCCCCGGGCCACCGCCGTTGGTCAGGATGGCCACGTTGCGACCGCCCGGCAGCGGCTGGTTCGCGAGCAGCGAGGCGACGTCGAAGAACTCGGCGAGCGTGTCGGTGCGCACGACGCCGGCCTGGCGGAACAGGGCATCGACGGTCACGTCCGAGGCGCCGATCAGCGCGCCGGTGTGCGATGAGGTGGCCCGCGCGCCCGCCGCCGACCGGCCGCTCTTGACCGCGATGATCGGCTTGCTCCGGCCCACCCGTCGCGCGATCCGGGAGAACTTGCGCGGGTTGCCGACGGACTCGAGGTACAGGGCGATCACGGCGCATCGGGGGTCGGACTCCCAGTACTGGAGGAAGTCGTTGCCCGACATGTCCGCCTTGTTGCCGATCGAGATGAAGGTGGACAGGCCCAGCCCCAGGCGGTTTGCATGCTCGATGATGGCAAGGCCCAGAGCGCCGCTCTGCGACAGGAACCCGACCCGCCCCTCGATCGGCAGGGTGGGGGAGAACGTCGCGTTGAGCCGGCTCTCGGGCTCGAGGCTGATGATCCCCATGCAGTTCGGTCCCACCAGCCGCATGCCGGCGCCACGGCACACCGATACCAGCTCGCGCTGGCGCTGCAGGCCGTCGGGACCGATCTCCGCGAACCCGGGGGAGACGACGACGACGCTCTTGACCCCCTTGGTGGCACAGTCGCGGGCCGCATCGACGACCCCCGCCGAGGGAACCACGATCACGGCGAGGTCCACCTGGCCCGGGATGTCGATCACCGAGCGATAGGCGGCGACCGACTGCACGACGTCGGCGGCCGGGTTCACCGGATAGACGGGCCCGGCGAAGCCGCTGGAGAGCAGGTTGTGGAACAGCTCGCCGCCGGTCGTGCCCCGGCGACGGGAGGCGCCGATCACCGCGACGGCCGACGGGTGGAGCAGGGCCCGAACGGCCGCCGCGGCGGCCTCCTGCTCGCGGCGCTCGAAGTGCTCGCGAGCCGCACCCGTGAGCTCGGTTGGGAACTCGACCACGATCGATCCCGGCTCCGCGTGCACCCGGACCGGAAAGCCGCTCGCCCGGAACACCGCCAGCATCCGCACGTTCTCGGGTAGCACCTCGGCTACGAAGGTGGTGATGCCGGCCTCGTGGGCGCGCCGCGCGAGCTCCTCGAGCAGCAGCGTGGCGACGCCGCGACCCTGGAACTCGTCGGCGACCACGAACGCGACCTCCGCCGCGTCGGAGCCCACCCGATCGTAGCTGCCGTTGCCGATGATCTGGCCGTCGATCCCGGACTCGGCGACCAGCGAGCAGTCGTCGGGCCGTTCCGGTACCGCCCAGAGGTGGGCGCGAGCCGCCAGATCCGTGCCTTTGCTCGCGAACCGGAGCCAGCGCGACTCGGCGTCGAGACCGTGAAGGAACGCCTCGAGACCCGCCGCGTCGGCGGCGACCGCATCCCTGATGCGGATCGAGGCCCCGTCCCGGAGGATGGTGTCCCGTGCCCGATCTTCGGTCGTCGCGGGGCTGACCCGGTGCACGTTCATGTCCAACCCGAGGCCTCCGGGTACGTTGCGTGCTACTTTCGCCCGACCCGATCCGCCCGGGCCTGCGCTCGTCGCGATGGTAGCGCGATCGACGTCGGACCCCGCACGAGGGCCGCCCCAGACCATGCCGCCCCCCTCCGGCAGCAGCCAGCCCCAGCCGCTCGTGATCTATGGGTCCGCGTCGCACGAATACGACTTCGGGCCCGACCATCCGTTCACGCCTCGCCGCTTCGGACCGTCGATCGACCTGCTGCGCCAGCTCGGTGCGCACGCCTTCGAGTCCCCTCGGCCGGCGTCGGATGACTGGATCGCGCGCGTCCACGACGAGACCTACATCGCCACGGTGAGGATGCTCTCCGACTACCCGGAGGCCGCCGAGATGGCCGGTTTCGACAGCCGCGATACGCCGGCGTTCTACGGCATGCACAGGGCGGCGGCGGCAGTGGTCGGCGGGACGCTGGCCGGTATGGAGCACATCCTCGCCGGTGACCGGAGCCACGTGTTCCACCCGGGTGGCGGGCTCCACCACGCGTTTCCGGCCCTCCCCAGCGGCTTCTGCATCTACAACGACCTCGCGGTCTCAATCCTGCGCGCCCTCGATGCCGGCCACCGCGTCCTGTACGTCGACCTCGACGTGCACCACGGTGACGGCGTGGAGGCGATCTTCTGGAACGAGCGCAATGTGCTCACCCTCTCGTTCCACGAGACGGGGCTCGCGCTGTTCCCGGGAACCGGGTTCGTGGAGGAGCGCGGTGGCCATGAGGCGTACGGCAGCGCGATCAACATCCCGCTCCTGCCCGGGACGTCGGATCCGTCCTGGCTCGCGGTGATCGAGCTCGCGCTGCCGCGTGTCGCGGAGGTGTTCCGACCGACGCTGGTGGTGAGCCAGAACGGGTGCGACAGCCACGTGTTCGACCCGCTCGCGCATCTCGAGGTGACCACGGCCGCGATGTCCCGGGCGGCGCGCCTGGTGGACAGGGTCGCGCACGAGCATGCGGGTGGACGATGGCTCGCGACGGGCGGCGGTGGCTACGATGTGTACCGGGTCGTGCCCCGCGTCTGGTCACTGGTCTGGCTCGCCCAGGCGCACCGCGACGTCCCGGAGGCAATCCCCGCCCCCTGGCGCGAGCGTTGGGCGGACGAGGCGGCCCGCTTCCGGCAGGGCCCGCCGCCGGCAACGATGCTCGACGTCCCCGACGTGGCGGCGCCAGAGCCCGACGGCGTCATGGAGACCAACCTCGCAACCGCGCATCACGCGCTCGAGCACACGCTGGGCATCCTGGCCGAGCGCAGCGGACGCTAGCGCGACGGACACCGGCGCGACGGACGCGCACACCTGCGTCGCCCGACGAGCTCACGCGGATCTCACATCGTGGATGTGCCAGATGCGCACTCGTTCATTGGTTGCCAGTGGGCAAGCACTTGACATCTTCAGGGCACTGATTAGTGTTCGCAACATGGCCCCGCGCGAGGGCGTGGAGCCGGTGGCCCCAGAACGCAGTCGTGGCATATCCGTGTATGACCGCGCCCAAGCGTGGCTCACGGAGAAAGGAGAGTCTCGCGTGGCTCAGGCGCAATCGGTGTCACCTGCACCCAAGGAGGCGAACCCCGCCCCACTCGGGCTGGCGGGCTTCGCGCTCACGACGTTCGTCCTGTCCCTGACGAACGCCGGGGTCATCGGAGGGTCCACGGTTCAGGTCGTGCTCGCGCTCGCGCTCGCCTACGGCGGGTTGGCCCAGTTTGCCGCAGGGATGTGGGAGTTCAAGAACGGCAACACGTTCGGGGCGACCGCGTTCAGCTCGTACGGAGCGTTCTGGTTCAGCTACGCGTTCTTCGTGTGGTTCTTCGCGGCGAACCTCGCCAGCGGCGACGCAGCGGGGGCGCTCGGGACCTACCTGCTCGCGTGGGGCATCTTCACGTTCTACATGTGGATCGCCACGCTCAAGCACGCGCGACCGGTCATGATCGTGTTCCTCCTGCTGTGGATCACGTTCCTGCTGCTGGCGCTGGGTGAGTACTCGGGCAACGACACGATCCACAAGCTCGGCGGAGTCGTCGGCATCCTGACCGCGATCGCGGCCTGGTACGCGTCGGCGCGCACGATCATCAACGAGGCATTCGGCCGGGAGGTTCTGCCCGGCTAGGCCCAACGCGACTCGGGCGCCATGATGCGAGAGACCGGCCGGATCCCGGCCGGTCTTTCCGCGTTCGCCCCGGCATCGACGCTCGGGCCCGGCGCCGGGCTGCCGCGTAGACTGGCAGCCGCGCCCCCGTAGCTCAGCGGATAGAGCAGCCGCCTTCTAAGCGGTAGGTCGCAGGTTCGATTCCTGCCGGGGGCGCCAACAACCGGCTTCTAAGCGGTAGGTCGCAGGTTCGATTCCTGCCGCCGGAGCCACTCGCGTGCCGCATCCGACCGTTGATCCCCGGCGTCGGTCGTCGCCTTCCACCGATGGCGAGCCCCGATTCAACGTTGAATGGTTGGGCGTCGTACAATTCGCGCCTCTGGCCCAGCCGCGACGAAGCCCCGACACCTGGTGGCCACCCAGTCTGATCACGGGGCGGGACCAGGGATGTTCACCGGTGCGGCGCGCGTCCTCCCCCTGTTCGCACGCGACCGACCAGATCGGTCCGGCGCGCCCGACGCGCTCAAGCCACCGGCAGCCATCGTGAGCCGAGACGGCTCCGCGAAACCGGATTGCAGGAGGCTGAACCTTGGACACTAACGTCGGAGCAACCGGTACCCAGGTATCGGAGGCGCAGATCGCCGTCCATTGGCGGGAGGAGGAGTACTACGACCCGCCCCCGCGCATCAAGTCGGTAGCGAACGCGAACGACCCGGCAATTCGGGAGCGCTTCTCGGAAGAGCACTTCCCCGAGTGCTTTGTCGAGTACGCGGAGCTCCTGACCTGGGATCGCAAGTGGGACACCATCCTCGACACTTCGAAGCCGCCGTTCTTCAAGTGGTGGGTGGGCGGCAAGCTGAACGCGTCCGTCAACTGCGTCGACCGGCACCTTGAAGCACGGGGCGACAAGAACGCGATCATCTGGGTGCCGGAGCGCGAAGAGGACGCGACGCAGGAGATCACCTACCGCGATCTGCACCGGCGCGTGAACGAGTTCGCGGCGCTGCTGCGTGACTTCGCCGGCGTCAAGACCGGTGACCGGGTGACGTTCCACCTGCCCATGGTCCCGGAGCTGCCTGTTGCGATGCTCGCCTGCGCCCGCCTCGGCGCGCCGCACTCGGAGGTGTTCGGCGGATTCAGCGGAACCGCGTGCGGACAGCGTATGGCCGACGCGCAGAGCACGATCCTCGTCACGATCGACGGCTACTACCGGAACGGCACGCTGATCGACCACAAGGTCAAGGCCGACGAGGCGATCGAGGCCGCGCGCAAGGAGGGGCTCGAGGTCGACAAGGTCCTGGTCTTCCGGCGCATTCCCGGCGAGTACCACTCGGAGAGCCCGATGGTCGAGGGCCGAGACTTCTTCGTCGATGAGCTGCTTGAGCGTTACAAGGGTCAGCAGGTCGAGCCGGTCTCGATGCGGGCCGAGGACACGCTGTTCCTCATGTACACCAGCGGCACGACCGGTCGTCCCAAGGGCGCCCAGCACTCGACCGGCGGCTACCTGTCCTACGTCACCGGCACCTCGAAGTACTACCAGGACATCCATCCGGACGACACGTACTGGTGCTTCGCCGACATCGGCTGGATCACCGGGCACTCGTACATCGTCTACGGTCCGCTCGCGCTGGGGACGACGAGCGTCATGTACGAGGGCGTTCCGACCTACCCGGACGCGGGGCGGCCGTGGCGGATCGCGGAGAAGCTGGGCGTGGACATCTTCCACACGGCGCCCACGACGATCCGCATGCTGCGCAAGCTCGGCCCGGACGAGCCGGCAAAGTACAACTACCACTTCAAGACGATGACCACGGTCGGTGAGCCGATCGAGCCCGACGTCTGGCGCTGGTACTTCAACGTCGTCGGCAAGGGCGAGGCGGCGATCACCGACACCTGGTGGCTGACGGAGACCGGCGGCTTCCTCGGCTCGACGCTGCCGGGGCTCGAGAAGATGAAGCCGGGAAGCTGCGGGCCGACGGTGCTCGGCCTCTACGGCGTTCTCTACGATGAGAACGGGCAGGAGGTCCCGAAGGGTTCGGGCAAGGCGGGCAACATCTGCATGCGCAACCCGTGGCCTGGCCGGATGCTGACCATCTGGGGCCAGGACGAGCGATACATCTCGACCTACCACGCGAAGTACAACCGCGATCCGAAGAGCACCGACTGGCACGACTGGCCGTGGCTCGCCGGCGACGGCGCGGTGCAGGCCGCGGACGGCTACTACCGGATCCTGGGCCGGATCGACGACGTCATCAACGTCGCCGGCCATCGGCTCGGGACGAAGGAGCTGGAGTCGGCCGCGATCGAGGTCGAGGAGATCGCGGAGGCAGCGGCCGTGCCGGTGATCGACGAGCTTCGCGGCCGAGCGGTCGAGATGTACGTCTCGCTCAAGCCGGGCTACCCGAGCGACGGCGTCGCCCAGAAGGTCATGGCTCAGATCGAGAAGGACATCGGCAAGATCGCTCGCCCCAAGAACGTCTGGATCGTGGCGGACATGCCGAAGACGCGCTCGGGCAAGATCATGCGCCGCGTGATCGCGAGCATCTCGAACTTCGCCGACATCGGCGACATCACGACCCTGGCGAACCCGGACATCGTGGAGAGTGTTCGCCAGCACGTTCAGTCCGAGAAGGTCTCCCACGGGGAGACGCCGCGCAAGCTTAGCGAGCAGGAGCTTGCCGAGATCAAGGCCTTCGGTCAGGCGGAGTAACCGACTCCAGCCGCGACATGAGCCCCCGGCACCGCCGGGGGCTCATCCGTGTCCGCACGGCCTCGGCCGCGCTCGACGGTGACGCAGGGCCCGAGCGATCGGCGGTCCCGGCCGGCGGGTGAGCAAGCGGTCGCATGGGACGACGCCGCCAGCCCCTGGTCCGGGTATGGCGGCCCCGCCCCGGGCGCGGGCCGGGTGGCCGTTGGTCCCGTCCGGCCGGCCCGGCCGGCCCGCCGCGGGCATCGAACGACTCCCGAGGTCGGGACCTGCGGCAGGGGTCGCCCGGACCGGCATTGCCTACCGTGTCCGGAAGACGGGTCGTCTCACGCGATCCGTGCTCGCCGACACGATGGGCGCCGCTCCCGGGCGCCCATCGGCCACGTACCGGAGACAGGGATGCCCGCCCTCTATGCCAAGCCTGCGCCGCCCAGCGACGACAAGCGCTGGAAGATCGTCGCGACTCGGATGCGGCGAATGGGCGACCGGCCGGCAGCCTTGATCGAGGCGCTGCACGCGGCCCAGGAAGCGTTCGGCTATCTCGACACCGATGCCCTCACCTTCGTCGGCGACACGCTGGGCGTCCCCCACTCGCGGGTGTACGGCGTCGCGACCTTCTACTCGTTCTTCACCCTCAAGCCGAGCGGCGTGCACACCTGTGTCGTGTGCACCGGGACCGCCTGCTACATCAACGGCGCCAAGGACATCCTGGCCGGCGTCGACGCCCAC
>Ga0307446_1000219_pt1 | contig 18748 bp, 21 predicted proteins | sample SalMarSW160320MG_FD_202141 | JGI IMG/M metagenome (GOLD analysis project Ga0307446, IMG submission 202141) | Salt marsh sediment microbial communities from the Plum Island Ecosystem LTER, Massachusetts, United States - SW1603-20 | ecosystem: Environmental > Aquatic > Marine > Intertidal zone >... | reverse complement strand
TGAGGCAGGACGAGCAGCAAGGCGCCCAGCGCGATGCCGCCGACGGCCGGGCGCAGCCACTCCGGCCGACCCGTCCACAACCGGTCGACGACGTCCTCGGCGCCGTACAGGCCGCGTATGAACACGATTCCGGCGATGGCGGCGACGGTGCCGAGCACCACGTACAGCGGGTACTCCAAGGGCGAGTTGATCTGGAAGTCCGGCAGTGGTAGGAACGAAGTGCTGCCGAAGGCGGCCCGGCTGATCACGTCGGCGACAACCGAGGCGAGGACCACCACGCCGAAGGAGCGCACCTCGAAGTCGCGCAGGATCAGCTCGAGCGCGAAGAAGACGCCGGCGATCGGCGCATTGAAGGTCGCGCTGATGCCGCCCGCTGCTCCGCACGCAACGAGCAGACGCAGGTTGTTCTCGGACAGGCGCAGCATCTGGCCAACCGTCGAGCCGAAGGCCGAGCCGATCTGGACGATCGGCCCCTCGCGACCGACCGAGCCACCCGCACCCAGGCAGATGGCCGACGCGAGCGACTTGATAACCGCCACTCGTGGGCGGATACGGCCGCCCTCCTGCGCCACCGCCAGCATCACCTCCGGCACGCCGTGACCGCGTGCTTCGGGCGCGAAACGAGCGATCAGCGGGCCGTAGAGCAGGCCACCGATGACGGGCACGGCAATGATGAAAAACGGTCCCAGCCAGGGCAGCGCCGGGTTGGGTGCGTGCCCGGCGCCGCTGTAGTCGGTCGTGCCGGTGAAAAGCACGGTGAAGCCGGCGATCAGCTCGCGAAAGACGATTGCCCCGATGCCGGCGGTGATGCCGGTGATCAGGGCTAGAACGACGAGACCGGTGGGGCTGCCGCGCAGCCAGTCGTGGGCTCGGGTGCGCAGCGAAGACGGCAGGCCGAGCGCCGACACGCTGGGGAATGACGCACCGCGCGCCAGCACGACCCCACGAGCGGCAGGCGGGCTTTGCGTCACGGGCTCAGTGCAATCCGATGACCCGCTCAGCCTCTCCCGGCTCGGCCTGATTGACCTCGCCGCACGGGCGGCGTTGGATCATCGAGTTTGAGGCATCGGCAAGCGGGACGCCGGCCCATAGGTTGGTCATCCTCTGGCCACACCATATCGCGTGTGATGATCGACGATCGGATTCTTCCAGAGCCCGCGCTGGTCGCTGTGCGCGCAGGACCCTCAGGCGTCGCAGCCAGGCTCCTCGTCGATCTCCTCGAGCCGCTCCATCAGCCGGTCAATACCGCCTTCGTCGGCCAGCACCTGCTGGAGGGCACTCGACCCCCCGCCAAAGATGGAGCGCAACACGGGATCGAAGAAGAGCATCGCCTGGCTATCCAGCATGCGATAGGGGCGACTGGCCTCGAGGAACATCATGGCCGGTCCGGTCATCCCGTAAAGCTGGATCTCTCGAGCGGCGTGCTCGACAAGGTCATCGAACACCAGCTCGGGGCCAAGGCCACTCATCTGGCTCTCCGCACGTAGGTCACCCTCTTCGACTCCCCTGAGGCCGGTTACCCGGCTGGCGCGGCCCGGGCCTCGCCGGTAAGTGTGCGGAGGCCCTGAAGTACTGGACCGGCATGGTACACCCGGGGTACCCGGTATGCGACGTTCGTAACGACTTCATACGGAATCGTGTTGCGGGCACGCGCCAGATCCACTGCGCTGATCCTGTCGTCGCCCTGCCTCCCGAACAGGACGTACTCGTCATCGAGATCCGCGTCCGGCACCTCGGTCACGTCGGCCATCACCGCGTCCATCGCCACGCTGCCGACCAGCGGCACGCGGCACCCGCGGACCAGCGCCTGGGCCATTGGCGCCGTGGCACGCGGCCAGCCGTCGCCATAACCCACCGGCAGGGTGGCTACCAGCGAGTCGCGGGGCGCCTGCCACAGCCCTCCATAACCGACTGGCGACCCAGCCGGCAGCCGCTCTATGCGCAGGGGGCGCGCCTTGAGCGTCATCGCCGGCCGCAGCCGGGCGGCGGCCAGAGCCCCGGCCTCGGAGAAGGGCAACTTGTCGGGCAGCAGGCCGTAGAGGGCCAGGCCGACGCGAACGCCGTCGTAGCTCGGCGCAGTTCCGGTGAACAGGCCGCCGGTGGCGTCGATGTGGCGTGGGGGTACTGCCAGCCCGCTCGCGCGCAGCGCTTCAGCGGCCTGCTCGAAGCGGGCAACCTGGGCAGCCGTCGCTGCCTGGTTCTCGGCGCGTGCCAGGTGACTCCACAGGCCCGCCAGGCGCGCGCCAGGTGTTGCCGCCACCATGCCGGCCACGCGCGCGACGGACTCGGGCTGCAGGCCGGCGCGCGCCAACCCGGTCTCGACCTCCACGTGCACGGCCAGCTGGCGGCCGGGCGGCGCGTGGCGGCGCCACTCGGCGAGCGTCGCGGAAATGCTCGCCTCCTCGGCCGCGACGATATCCACGCGTGCCTCGGCCGCGCGGGCGACGAGCTCTGGCGGGATGGCAAAGAGAACCACGATGGGTAGCTCGATTCCAGCGCCGCGCAGCTCGAGCGCCTCGTCAAGCGAGGTGACGCAGAGTCGATCGGCACCCGCCGCGGCAAACACGCGGCCGACCGGCACGAGTCCGTGTCCATAGGCGTCGGCCTTGATGACCGCGTTGACAGCCACGCCGGGCCCGGCCAGTTCGCGTACCGCGGCGAGGTTGGACGCCAGAACTGCCTCGTCGATCTCCGCCCACAGGCGCCGCGGGAGCGGCGGCAGGCCGGCCTCGACCAGGCGGCGGTCGATCGACTCAGGCAAGGGCCGCAAGGTCGTGCCGCACGAGCGCAATCTCGTGCGGCAGATCCGAGGCAATCAGGCCCGCGTCACCCAGCGTCCGCGCGATGCGCTCTCCGGCGGACGCATGCATGTAGACGCCCAGGCAGGCGGCCTCGAACGCCGCCACACCCTGGGCCAGCAGGCCGCCGATGAGCCCGGCCAGCACGTCGCCGCTGCCCGCCGTGGCCAGTGCCGGGGTGGCGAAGGGCGACACAGCCCGCCGTCCGTCAGCGGCACAGATGACGGTGCCCGCCCCTTTCAACACGACGACCTGGCCGAAACGCAGCGCCGCGTCCGTGGCCCGCTGGAGGCGCTCGGCCGCGTCGGCTGAGACCGCTGCGCCGCTGATTCGCGCGAACTCGCCGGGGTGCGGAGTCAGCACGCACGATCGCTCCGCGTGGCGCCACCATTCGCCGCTGCGCGACAAGATGTTGAGCGCGCTGCCGTCGATGACAAGCGGTGGCCCGGAGCGCGCCAGCAAGCCCAGCAGAAGCTCGCGGTAGCCATCCGATTCACGGAGCCCGGGCCCGATGACCAGGGCGTCGAGCGAGCGCTCGGTCAACGCCTCGCTGGCGCCCGTCGGGTCGATGTCAGCACCGTCTTCGGTCTCGGGCAGGCCGATCGTGATCGCTTCGCGAACCCGGCCGGAGAACAGCGGCTGCAGCGAGCGCGGCACCGCCAGCGCGACAAGCCCGGTGCCTGCCCTTATGGCAGACATGGAACACAGCAACCCGGCGCCAGCGTAGTCGAGCGACCCGCAAACACACGCGAGCGTGCCGAAGGTGCCCTTGTGCGCATCGCGCGGCCGTGCGGGCAGCATGCGCGCACAAATGGCGTCATCGAGCAGCCGCGCCTCGGTTACTTCGCCCACGTCGGTCTACTCGGTGCGCTCCATCTTGCTCAGGCGTTCCATGCGTACCAGTATCTGACGTTCGCGGCTGTCCAGTCGCTCTTCGATGTCGGGCGGGAAGATGAACGCGCCGCCCTGGGTGCGGACACCGAAGGCGATCGCCACCGCGTACTCGTCCTCGTGGCTTATCGATACCGCTACGCGCCCCATGCCGAGCTGCTCGGCGCGTGCCCGGGCGCGACCGTGAAGGCGCACGGCTGGCTGGCCGGTGGGCAGGCGCACGATCTCGATGTCGCGCCAGCCCACACCGCGCACGCCCAGACCCAACACCTTGGACACGGCCTCCTTGGCCGCCCAGCGACCGGCGAAGTTGGCTGGCCGATTGCGCACGTAGCGGTGTTCGGCATCGGTCAGCACACGCCGCGGAAACCTGTCGCCGAAGCGCTGCAGGGCGGCGGCGATGCGCTCGATCTTGATGATGTCGATGCCGAGCTCGGTTGTGCCCTCGGGCACGCCGGGCAACTGGGACGCCACAGGCTTCTCGCGGCTACTCGACCGTCACCGACTTGGCGAGGTTGCGCGGCTGGTCGACGTCGGTGCCCCGTGCGACCGCGGTGTGGTAGGCGAACAGCTGGAGTGGAATGACCGCAAGAATCGGACTGAGTGCCTCCATCGTCTCGGGCACCCACAGGATGTCGTCGGCGAACTCGCGCATCTTTTCGTCGCCCGCGGTGGCGACGGCGAGCACGCGCGCGTCGCGTGCCCGACCCTCCATCACGTTGCTGATCAGCTTCTCCTGGGTCGCCGAACGCGTGGCGACGGCAACCAGCGGGACCTCTGCATCCAGCAGCGAGATCGGCCCATGCTTGAGCTCGCCCGCCGCGTAGCCCTCGGCGTGAACGTAGCTCACCTCCTTGAGCTTCAGCGCGCCTTCGAGCGCCACCGGAAAGGTCAGGCCGCGGCCGACGAACATGAAGCCGCGCGAATTGACGTAGCGTCGCGCGAGCTCCCGGGCCGGCTCGGCGAGCACGAGCGTCCGGGCAGCCTTGTCGGGCAGTGCCCGCAACTCGGCGGCCAGCTGTCGTTCGAACTCGACCGGCAGCCGGCCGCGTTGGCGGGCCAACGTCGCGGCCAGCATGACGAGGCTGGTCACCTGGGTGGCGAAGGTCTTGGTCGCAACGACCGCGATCTCGGGACCGGCCTGCAGGAAGACGACGGCGTCTGCCTCGCGGGTGATGGCCGAGCCAATGGTGTTGGTCAGGGCGATGATCGGGCAGCCCTGAGCGCGCGCGTGGCGCGTCGGCGCAATCGTGTCGGCGGTCTCACCGGACTGGGTGACCGCGACGACCAGCGTGTGCTCGTCGAGCGGCGGCGGACTGTAACGGAACTCCGAGCCCGGATTCCAGCGTGCCGGCAGGTGCAGCCAGTCCTGGAACAGGTAGGCGCCGACAGCTGCTGCGTAGTTGGCGCTGCCGCACGCGACGAACTCGACGCGATTCACCTCGGCGAGACGTGCCGCGATCGGCTCCAGCTCGTCGAGCTCGATCTTCCCGTCATGCACTCGGCCGGTGATCGCCGCGCGCAGCGCATCTGGCTGTTCGTGCATCTCCTTGAGCATGAAGTGCGCGTAGCCGCCCTTTTCGGCCTTCTCGATGGACCAATCGATCGCGTGGGGCAGCCGTTCGCGCGGAGTCCCGTCGAGGCCGGTGATCTCGACCCGCCCGGCGTGGAGATCGGCCACGTCACCGTCTTCGAGGAATATCGCGCGGCGGGTGTGGGCCAGGATCGCGGCGACGTCCGACGCGAGAAAGTTCTCGCCGTCACCCAGGCCGACGATCAGCGGCACGTTCATGCGCGCACCGATCAAGCGCTTGGGCTCGCCGGCATGCATGACGGCCACCGCGTAGGCCCCGCGGGCCTGATCGAGGGCGCTGCGCACGGCTGCGGCAAGATCACCGGCATACGCCTCCTCGACCAGGTGCGCGAGCGCTTCGGTGTCGGTATCGGAGTCGAGAACATGGCCGCGCTCCACGAGCGCGTCGCGCAGCTCCTTGAAGTTCTCGATGATGCCGTTGTGAATGACCGTGATCTGCCCGCTGCAGTCCGTGTGCGGGTGCGCGTTCATGTCATTCGGCCGGCCGTGCGTCGCCCAGCGCGTGTGCGCCAGCCCGACCGCCGCAGATGGTGTCCCATCGAGCAGCGCCGTGCGCAGGTTGGCCAGTTTGCCGGCACGCTTCTCGACGAACATGTCGCCGGTCGTGGTCACCAGCGCGATGCCGGCCGAGTCGTAGCCGCGGTATTCGAGGCGAGCCAAGCCCTCGAGCAGGATGGGAGCGGCCTCCCGCGGGCCGACATAACCAACGATTCCACACATGCTGCTGGTTCCCTTCCGCGCTACAGGGAGCCTGTGAGCGGGCTAGTTTAGCCGCTCGGCGGCGAGCTCCGCGAGCTCGTCGGCGAGGCGCATCACCGCTTGCTCGTCCTCGCCCTCGACCATGACCCGCAGCGCCGCTTCGGTGCCCGACGGCCGGACCAGGATACGGCCACTGCCGTTGAGTGACTGCCGCGCCTCATTCACGGCCCGGGCGAAGGTTGGATCTGCCTCCCACTGCTCCTTGTGACGGACCGGGATGGCCCGTTGCTGCTGCGGCAACAGGGTCACCTGCGCTGCGAGCTCGGACAGTGGCCGGCCGGTACGCGCCATGATGCCCAATACCTCCAGCGCGGTGACCAATCCGTCGCCGGCGTTGGAGTGTTCGCGCACGATGATGTGGCCGCTCTTCTCGCCACCCAGGCCGGCGTCCATCACCAGCATGCCGTCCAGGATGTATTTGTCGCCCACCGGCGTGCGCGCCAGGCGGCCGCCGGCCGCCTCGATGGCGCGCGCCAGTCCGCCGTTCGACAGCACGCTCGCCACGACGATGCGCTGCGGCAGCGCGCCGCGCGCCAGCCGGTCGAGCGCGATCAGGCCGATCAGCTGGTCACCATCGACGACCCGACCCATTTCATCGACGGCCACGCAGCGGTCGGCGTCGCCATCGAGTGCAAAGCCGACGTCCGCACTCGTGGAGCCGACCAGCCTGGCCAGTGCACCAGGAGCCGTGGCACCACACTCGAGGTTGATGTTCTCGCCGTCGGGCTCGGCGAAGCGGGCGTCGACCGTCGCCCCGCTGGCCGCGACGATTGGCGCCGCGACGGTGCTGGCCGAGCCGTTGGCACAGTCGAGCATCACCCGCGCATCGCTGGCCATCCGCCGGGCAAGCGCCTGGCGGTGGGTCAGGTACGACTCGAGTTGATCGCGGGCATCGCACTCGCGGCCCAGCGCGCCGTTGCCCGGCCCCACCAGCTCGTCGGCGTGGATCAGCAGCCGCTCAAGCTCGTCCTCCATGCCGTCATCGAGCTTCAGGCCGCTCCCATCCATCACCTTCAGTCCGTTGTCGCGTGCCGGATTGTGGGATGCCGAGACCATGAGGCCCGCGGTGAATCGACCAGTCGGCGTGACGTGCGCCAGCGCGGGCGTGGGACACACCCCGAGGCGGAAGACATCGGCACCCATCGACATGGCACCGGCGGCGGCGGCCGCCACGAGCATGTCGCTCGACCGACGCGTGTCCTGGCCAATGAGCAGCCTTCCGGCGGGCTGCAGCAGGCGCACGCCGGTCGCACGCCCAAGATCGAAGGCAAGCTTGGGTGTCAGATCGACGTTAGCCACGCCGCGGATGCCATCCGTGCCAAATAGCCGCGTCATGTGCCCGCTACCCGCTACGGAACGGCCGCCGGCGAGGAACCGGCCAGGGGCGCAACCTGGACCGTAACCTGCGCCGGGTTCAGCGCCACAAGGTCCAGGCCACTCGGCGGCACGAAGGTCAGCGTAACGATGTTGCTACCGACGCCGAGGACGCTCACGTCGGCAGTCGCCGTGAGTGTCCCGGCATTGACCTGGTCGAGCAGCTGCAACGGTCCGGACAGCGTCACCTGGACCGAGCCCACGGACGGCACATAACTGAAGCCTGGCTGCCCTCCCGCCACGAGCACCGCCACCTGGAACGTCTGAGAGCCAGTTTCCTGGGCAATCGTCAGCGACACGCTGACCTGGTCGCTGCCCGCCACGCTGGCACCCTGCGGCAAGGCAAAGCCAACCATCGCGTCCAGGTCAGTGGTCCGTCCGCTGACGTCGATCGGCTCGGTCATGGCCGTCTGGAGCTGAGTCACGACCGCCTCCTCGCCGCTCACGGTGACCACCAGCGGGGTGACGGTAATCGACGTGATGCGGTAGCCCGGCGCCGGTTGGCCGGTGATCTGCGGCACGACCGGCAGCGTGCGATTGGCCAGCTGCTGGGCTACCGCCACACGCACGCGGGCTATGGCCGGATCGAGCTCGACGTTAGGCACCTGGTTGCCGTTGCTGTCGACCGGCACCAGATCGACGGTCCGATCGATGTTGAGGGCACTCGCGTCGATGGTCACGCGGGCGAGGATGGCGGTCACCGACTGCACCCGCGAACTGGCACCGCGGACGGTCACCGTCGAAGGATCTGTCTGGGGCGTGCTTACGCTTATGCCCTGCGGCACCGAGCCCATGTCGACCGTGATGGACATCTGCTTGCTGGTCACCTCGTCCAGCCGAACCTCAACCTGCTGAGGCTGGAACTCGACGATTTGCACCCGTTGATCGAGCGCGACGAGCGTTACCGGAACCGCCTGGGCAGTGCCTCCCGCTACGGCCCGGATGCGCGACAGGTCGACCGTGGCGTTGAAGGAATCGGGCGACAACACGCCCACGTCGAGTGGCGCGCGATAGCGAACGAGGGTGATCGGCGGCAGGTCGCTGAGCAGCGTTGCGCCGGCCGGCGGGTGAACTGCGTCGATCGGTATCTGGCCCGTCCAGGTGCGCACGTTCTGGCCGAGCACCAGACCGGCATACAGCACGGTCGCGAGCAGCACGGCTCCCAACTTGAGCGGCCAGTTGCGCAGCAGGAAGGCTACGAAACGCCTCACTCTGCCCGGCCGGTGGTATGCGCGGCGGCCGCGCCGCCGCGCGGGCCGGCACCAGTTTCAGGCCGCCCTTCGGTACGCACGTCGGCGCGCGCCTCGGTCTTGGCCTCACCGTGGCTCTCAGGACGCGCCTCGCCGAGCCGGCGACGGCGCGCGCGGCGGCCGATGGGCAACGTCCGTCGCAGCGCGCTGGCCCGCGCCGGCAATCGCGCGGCGCTGAGCTGGTTGTGATCGAGCAGCACCAGCAGACCCCGGCGCAGGCGTTCTTCGTCCAGGTTGCGCGCGATATGTCCGCGCTCGACGAGGCTCATGCCACCGGTCTCCTCACTGACCACCACCGCCACCGCGTCGGTCTGCTCGGTGATGCCCAGCGCGGCACGGTGGCGCGTGCCGAATCGCTCGCGGTACGCGCCACTGTCGGATAGCGGCAGCACGACCCCGGCGGACAGGATGTTCTCGTGGCGAATGACCACGGCGCCATCGTGCAGCGGTGCATGAGGCGTGAAGATCGTCCCCAGCAGGTCGACCGACAGGTTGGCATCGAGCATCACGCCCGCCTCCGCCATGTCCTGGAGGCCGGTCTCGCGCTCGATGACCATCAACGCCCCGATCTTTTCCGTGGCCATGGTTGCCGCCGCCTGGGCCACGATGCGCGCCACCCGTTCGTCAATGCTGTGCGTCCCGGGTGCCAGCAGCCAGCCGAATGAGCCAACACGGCCGATCCGCTCGAGCGCACGCCGCAGCTCCGGCTGGAAGACAACCACCAGGGCCAGCAAGCCGAGCACCGCGCCGGCCTGCAGGATCTGCGACAGCAACTGCAGGCCGAGTGCCTGGGCAACCACGTAGATCGCGTACAGGACGGTGACGCCGATGATCAGACGCACTGCGCGGGTACCGCGGATCACGCTGAACAGGCCGTAAATCAACAGCGCAGTCAGGGCAATATCCAGAAACGCAACCGGCTGGATCTGGAGGCCTTTGACCAGGTCGAGCAGCTGGCCCATCGCGCCGATTGTAGCCAGCCGCCTGCTGCGGTCGCCTGTGCCGCGAGCCGGGCCCTAGGCCCGCTGCGGCAGGTGGAGCTCGTTGGACTGCGCCAGGCGGGTGATCTCCGCGCGCAGTTCAGGGTCGGGCTCGTCTTCGGTCGTCAGCAACAGGTCGAGCAGGCGCACGCGTTCTTCGCCGAGCTCCCGCCAGCCGTGCCGGAAGTAGATGTCAGCCAGCTCGAGATGGACGCGCGGCTCACCGCTGGACAGTGACAGGGCGCGCAGGCAGGCGTCGATCGCGGCGTCGAAGTGAAGGTCGGTCCTGTGCGCGCGACTCTCGCGCAACCAGGCATCGATCGCCGCGGTTCGGTTTCCGGCACGCAGGGCTCGCTCGCCGCTCGCGCGCAGCGCCTCTGCACCATCGAGCGGCTCCTCCTCGATGGGGCGCACAACGTCCGCCTGCGCCGGCGCACGCAATGCCTCGAGCCGCGCCGTGACTTCGGCGGCCTGGGCGCGCCGCCCGAGCGCGAGGAGGGCCGTTGCCTGCCCGGTCAGGGCATCGACATCGGCCGGCTCGGCGGCCAGTGCACGTTCATAGGCCTCGAGCGCCTGCCTGGCCCGGCCCAGGCGCACCAGCATGTCGCCAACCGCGACGTGGGGCCGGGCACGTCCGCCGGCGAGTCCGGCCGCCTGCTCGTAGTGCTTCAGCGCGTCGCGGTACCTGCCCTGGGCCGCGAGTTGATGGCCCAGGCGCAACGCCTCCGCGTAGCGCATGAAGACATCGCCCGAAGCTGCGGCAGCAGTTTGACCCTTGCTCTGCGCGTCCACCTGCTCAGTATCGCCCGCCGGTAGACGCGTGCGCTACCGTGCGGGCGTCCATTCGAGCGCCGTCATCGGTAGGGGCCAGCCGCGCATGCGGGCGGCCGAACGGCTGCCGGCAAGCCGCGGGCGGCGGCCGGCCGTATCAACCGCGCGACTAGCGCTTGGTGTACTGCGGCGCCTTGCGCGCGCGCTTCAGGCCGTATTTCTTGCGTTCCTTCATGCGCGGGTCGCGTGACAGGAGACCGGCCTGGCGCAACGGCGCGCGGGCCCCCTCCGGATCAGAACTCAGCAGCGCGCGGGCGATGCCGTGCCTGATCGCGCCCGCCTGCCCATGATGGCCACCGCCCTCGACCTTGATCATCGCGTTGTAGCGACCCTCGGTTCCCGTCACACGGAAGGGCATGGTTATCTCGTTCAGGTCGACGGAGTTGCCGAAATGCTCCTCGAGCGAGCGGCCGTTGACCACGACCTCACCCTCTCCGGCGAGCAGGCGCACCCGGGCGATGCTCGTCTTGCGCCGGCCCGTGCCATAGAAGAAAGCGTTTGCGTTGGCCATCAGCGGGTCGAACCTCCCATGGGCAGCGGCTCTGGCTGCTGTGCCTCGTGCGGATGCTCACCACCCGCGTAAACCTTCAACTTGCGCAGCTGCTGGGCGCCCAACCGATTGCGCGGCAGCATGCCCTTGACCGCGCGCCGAATGACTTCCTCCGGCCGGCGCGCAAGGAGCTGGCCGAGCGTCTCCTGGCGAAACCCGCCGGGATAGCCGCTGTGGCGCGAGTACTTCTTCTGCTCGAGTTTGCCGCGGCCAACGTCGACGCGCGCCGCATTGAGCACGATGACATGGTCACCGGTGTCGATGTGCGTCGCGTAACCGGGCTTGTGCTTGCCCTCGAGAACGACGGCGATGCGCGAGGCGAGCACGCCCAGCCGCTGGCCGGTGGCGTCGACCACGAACCAGTGGCGTTCGATGTCTGCAGCGCGCGGGCTGTAGGTCCTGTCCATCGTCCTCGTCTCTAACTGTCCTGCTTGACTGTTTTCTCTTTCGTTTCTTGCCGGCGCGGCCCCATTGGCACTCGCCAGAGAACCAGCCCGTGCGGCGGTGCCGTCTCACCCTGGAACGCTGGCTGCCGACCGGCCAGCGCCGCCGCCACGTCCGCCGGGTCCGCCGCTCCGCGGCCCACCCGGATGAGCGCGGCCACGATCCGGCGCACCATCTGGCGCAGGAAGGCGTCACCGATCACCTGGACGGTGATCAGTCTGCCCCGCCCGACGACGCGCAGTGCGTGAAGCGTGCGCACCGGCTGCCGGTCCCGACCGCCGAAGGCGGAGAAATCGTGGCGACCCACGAAGATCAGCGCCGCCCTGGCCATGGCTGGCACGTCGAGTGGTTCACGCACACCCAGTGCGTAACGCTCGCGCAGCGGACTGCGTGGCCCGTTCCAGATCAGGTATCGGTACTCTCGGTACCTGGCCCGGTATCTCGGCCGAAAGCCGGCGGCGGTGCGCCGCAGCCCGCTCAGGCCGATGTCCGCAGGCAGCGTGGCCGCCATGGCCCGTTCCAGGTTCGCTGCCGTGAGCCGGCCGTGGTAGTCGAAGGCGATCACCTGCTCGCGCGCGTGAACGCCCGCGTCGGTTCGGCCAGCTCCCTCCACGCGCACGGGGCCTGCCGGCGTCAAACGCGCCAGCGCAACCTCGAGCTCGCCCTGCACCGTCCTGCGACCCGGTTGTCGCTGGAATCCGGCGAAGTCGGTTCCGTCGTATTCGACCCGCGCGCGGTACCGCACGGAGCCGCCCTCTCGGGCGATCTTTACTTTGCCGCCCGTGTGGGCGAACCCTTCCTAGACCAGCTCGAGCTGGACCATGGGCGCCGCGTCGCCGGCGCGCGGGCCGAGCTTCACGATGCGCGTGTAGCCCGATGTCCGGTCGCCGTACTTGGGCGCAATCTCGGTGAATAGCTTGTCGATCACGAGCGGCTCATCGGGCAACTCGGCGACGATTCTCCGCCGCGCAGCGAGCGAGCCGTCCTTGGCCAGCGAGATGACTCGCTCGACCTGGCCACGAACCTCCTTGGCACGCGCCTCGGTGGTCTTGATCTGCTCGTAGCGCAGCACGGCCACGATGAGGTTGCGATACAGCGCACGCCGCGGTGCGCTCTTGCGCCCCAGCTTGCGGCCGCCGATACGGTGTGCCACGCCTCAGACTTCCTCGTCGTCTCCGCCCAGATCGAGGGCCTCGAGGCCATCTTCGGGACCGAATTCCCCGCCCTCGACGACATCTTCGGGCGGCAGGAACCCGCGCATGCGCAGCCGTTCCTTCATCTCGTCAAGCGACTTCTTGCCGAAGTTGCGCATGCGCAGCAGATCCTCGTCCTGCAGCTGGAGAAGCTGACCGACCTTGACGATGTTGTTGCGCTTGAGCGAGTTGTAGGCGCGCATCGGCAGGTCGAGCTCCTCGATGGGCATGTCGAGCATGTTCGGCGGCAGGGTCGCCTGACCCTGCGGCCCGTGCTCCCCGGCAACGAGGGCCTGGCCCGCGGTGGTGAACAGGTTGAACTGGCCGACCAGGATCTCGGCCGCGTGGCTGAGCGCTTCCTCGGGCGTAGTCGTGCCGTCCGTCTCGATCTCGATGATCAGCTTGTCGAAGTTGGTCATCTGTCCGACGCGGGTGTTCTCGACCGTGTAGTTGACCTTGCGCACGGGCGAGAAGATCGCATCGACGGGGATGACGCCGATGGGCAGCTGCTCGGAGCGCTCGGCGGCGAGGTAGCCCACACCACGCTCGACAGTCATGTCGATCTCGACGGGTACATCGTCCGAGTCGAGCGTGAGCAGGTGCTGGTCGGGATTGACGATCTCGATGTCCGCGTTGGGCTCGATGTCGTGCGCAGTCACCGCGCCGGCGCCGGACTTCATCAGCCGCAGCTGGACCGGGTGCGGTGCGTAGCTCTTGAGACGCAGCTTCTTGACGTTCAACACGATCTGGGTGACGTCTTCCTTGACACCGGGGATGGTGCTGAACTCGTGGTAGACATCGCGGATCTGGATGGACGTCACCGCGGCGCCCTCGAGGGACGAAAGCAGCACGCGCCGCAGGGCATTGCCGATGGTCACGCCGTAACCGGCGGGCAGCGGGCTGGCCTCGTACTTGGCGTACGACTCCTCCGGCTCGCCTACCGGCTCGATCTGCGGGCTTTCAAGTTCGATCATGCGTTGCTACCTCGAGTAGTACTCGACCACGAGCTGCTCATTGAGCTCGCCCGGCATCTGGTCGCGCCGCGGCAGCGCGGTCACGCTGCCCGTCAGCTTGTCGATGTCCACGTTCAGCCACTCTGGTCGCGGCGCCCCGCGCATGGCCTCAAGAGAGTTCTTGAAATAGTTCGACTTGCGACTCGCTTCGCGCACCTCAACCTTGTCGCCCTCGCCTACCTGGTGCGAGGGGATGTTGGTCGGTACGCCGTTGAGCGCGAAGTGGCCGTGCGTCACCAGCTGCCGCGCCTGGGCCCGGCTGGTCGCAAAACCCATCCGGAAGACGACGTTGTCGAGGCGCGTCTCCAGCAGTCGCAGCAGGTTTTCGCCGGTCACGCCGGGCCGCTGCTCGGCCGTGTCGAAGTAGCGCTTGAACTGCCGCTCGTGAACGGAATAGATGCGCCGCATCTTCTGCTTCTCGCGCAACTGGACGCCGAACTCCGACATCTTGCGCCGGCGTATGCCGTGCTGGCCGGGCGGCGAGGGTCGCCGCTCGAACGGACACTTCTTCGAATAGCACTTGGCGCCCTTCAGAAAGAGCTTCATGCCCTCGCGCCGGCACAGGCGCGAAACGGGACCGCGGTAACGTGACATCGCTGGCTGTTCCTAGACCCGGCGGCGCTTGGGTGGGCGGCAGCCGTTGTGCGGGGTGGGCGTCACGTCGGTGATCGCGGTCACCTCGAGGCCGGCGGCCTGAAGCGACCGGATGGCCTGCTCGCGACCGGCGCCCGGTCCCTTGACGAAGACCTCGACCTGACGCATGCCATGCTCCATGGCGCGCCGGGCGGCGCCGTCGGCCGACTGGGCTGCTGCATAAGGGGTGCTCTTGCGAGAACCCTTGAATCCGGCCGTGCCGGCGCTGCCCCAGGCCACGGTCGAGCCGGACAGGTCGGTGATGGTGATGATCGTGTTGTTGAAGCTCGCCTGGATGTGCACGTGCCCAACAGGCACGTTCTTGCGCTCCCGGCGGCGCGTCTTTGTTCCGCGCTTGCGTTCCGCCATGTGCTGCTTACTTCCCTCTACTTCTTGCGCCGGACGCCGACCGTGCGCCGTGGCCCGCGACGCTGGCGGGCGTTGGTCTTGGTCCGCTGGCCGCGCACCGGCAGGTTCCGGCGGTGGCGCGTACCGCGATACGAGCCGATCTCCTGGAGGCGCTTGATGTTCATCGCCACCTCACGGCGAAGATCGCCTTCGACCTTGAAGCGCCGATCGATGATCTCGCGTAGCCGGTTGACCTGGTCTTCGGTCAGGTCACGTACGCGGGTGTCCGGATTGACGTTCGACTGGGCAAGGATCTTCTGGCTGGTGGGTAGCCCGATGCCATAGATGTAGGTCAGGGCGATCTCGATCCGCTTCTCACGCGGAATGTCGATGCCGGAGATGCGTGCCATCTAGCTAGCCCTGACGCTGCTTGTGCTTGGGATTGCTGCAGATGACCATCACGACGCCGTGACGCCGAATGATCTTGCAGCGCTCGCAGCGCGCCTTGACCGATGCCGAAACCTTCACGATTGTCCTTGCCTTACCTCAGTCGGTAAACGATCCGCCCGCGCGAGAGGTCGTACGGCGACAACTCGACGCGCACCCGGTCACCGGGCAGGATGCGGATGAAATTCATGCGCAGCTTGCCGCTGATGTGTGCCAGGACGCGGTGCTTGTTCTCCAATTCGATGGCGAACATCGCATTGGGCAACGGTTCGATGACCGTTCCCTCGACCTCGATCGCGTCCTTCTTGGCCACAGGCGGCGGCAGGCTCCCACGTATGTCAATGAGTGTGGATGGGGCGTCCAGCGAACCGACGACCGCCGGTCGCTGAGCGCGAAGACTCGCCGGGCCGGGCCCGGCGCACGAACGCGAAGTGTACCAGAGATCTCATAAAACCTTCAATGGCACGGCGGCCGCTTCATTCAGTCGGAGCCGCCCGCGCCGGCGCGCTCGGTCAGGATGCGCGGCCCCTGCGCGGTGATGGCGATGGTGTTTTCCCAATGCGCCGACATAGACCCGTCGGCCGTGTAGACCGTCCAGCCGTCCGGCTTGATGCGCACGTCATCGCCGCCCAGCGTGAACATCGGCTCGATCGCCAGGCAGAGACCCGCCTCGAGCCTGCGGCCGCGGCTGCCGGTGCGGTAGTTCGTCACCTGCGGCTCCTCGTGCATCTCGGTGCCGATCCCGTGGCCCACGAACGCGCGCACGATCCCGTAGCCCGCCGCCTTGGCCACGTCCTCGATGGCGCCCGAAATGTCCGACAGGTAATTGCCCGGCACGGCGGCGGCGATACCTACGGACGCTGCGCGCTCCGTCGCGGCAACCAAATCGCGGACCGCACCGGGGACCTCGCCGACGATGAAGGTGCGCGCCGCATCGCCATGCCAGCCATCAACAATCGCGCCAGCATCGATCGACACCAGCTGGCCATCGCGGATACGCCGCGAACCGGGGACGCCGTGAACGACCTCTTCATCGAGCGAAATGCACAGCGAATGTCGGTACGGCGCCCGGCGCCCGGGCACGCCGATGAACGACGGAGTGCCGCCAGCCGCGCGGATCATCTCCTCGGCCAGCTCGTCGAGCTGCGCGGTGGTGATGCCCGGGCGCACCTCCGACGCCATGCGCTCGAGGACGTCGCTGACCAGGCGGCCGGCCACGGCCATCTTCTCGATTTGGGCCGGGCTCTTGAGCGTCACCCGCCGTTCATTGAGCAGGCCGGTCACCGCCGGCCCCATCCGCGCGTGCGCGCCCGGCTCACTTGGCCGGCGAGGTAACGGCGTGCAGCAGTTGGTCGGTGACCTCTGCCACCGGACGATCGCCGTCGATCGTGCTCAACACGCCACGCTCCGAGTAGTAATCGACCACCTCGAACATGGGCGGCAGCTGCTTGTGCAGCCGCGCGCGGATCGTTTCGGGTTTGTCGTCGTCGCGCTGCATGAGCGCAGCACCGTCGATGTCGCACACACCCGCGACCTTGGGTGGCCGAGCCACCTCGTGGTAGACGTGGGTCGGGGAAACGGAACAGATCCAGCGCCCCGACAGACGGTGGACCAACTCCTCGCGATCGACATCAATGTAGAGCGCCGCGGCCACGCGGCCGCCCATCCGCGCGAGCATCTTGTCCAGCGCCTCGGCCTGCGGGCGTGTTCGTGGGAAGCCATCGAGGATGGCTCCCTCGTTCGCGTCCGGCCGGCCCAACCGGTCGGCGATCAGCTCGATGGTCAGCTCGTCGGGCACCAGGGCACCACTGTCCACGTACTCCCGGGCGCGCCGGCCGAGAGGCGTCTCGTGCTTGATGTTCTCGCGGAAGAGATCGCCTGATGCGACGTGGGGCAACCCCAGGCGTTCCGCCAGCAGCGTCGCCTGGGTGCCCTTACCGGCTCCCGGGGCGCCGACCATGACGTACACCCTCAACGGATGAATCCCTCGTAGTTACGCATCATCAACTGCGCCTCGATCTGTTTCATCGTCTCGACGACGACGGACACCACGATCAGGAGCGCAGTGCCGCCGAGCGCAAAGCCGCCCACCACACCTCCCTGGAAGAACGTCGACACGATGATCGGTGCAACGGCCACGGTGGCCAGGAAGATGGCGCCGGCGAGGCTGAGGCGGAAGACCACCTTGCCCAGGTAGTCGCGTGTCGGAGCGCCGGGTCTTATGCCGGGGATGAAACCCCCGTTCTTCCTGAGCTGGTCAGCCGTTTCGTCGGGTTTGAAGGTGAACGCCGTGTAGAAGTAGGTGAAGCCCATGGTCAGTAGGAAGTAGCCGATGATGTACGGCACTCCATTCGGGCTGAGGAACGAGACGACCGCGTCGGCGACCTGGTTGACGATCGTTGCGTCGGCGGGGTTGGTTCCCGGCGGCGTGCCGAAGTAGGAAGCGATCTGGGTCGGGAAGAGCAGGATGCTGACGGCAAAGATGATCGGAATCACGCCCGCCTGGTTGACGCGCAGCGGCAGGAAGGTCGCGCCGCCCTGATACATGCGCCGGCCCCTCACGCGCGAGGCGTATTGGATCGGTATGCGTCGCTGTCCTTCCTGGATGTAGACGATCACCGCGACGATGACGATGGCCAGTATTCCGAAGGCAATCCCGGCGGCGATGTCCGGCGACGCGAGGAAGGAGGCGGCACCCTGCGGGATGCGCGCCACGATGCCGGCGAAGATCAGGAAGCTGATGCCGTTGCCGATGCCGCGCTCGGTGATCAGCTCGCCAATCCACATCGCGAGGACCGTGCCCGCGGCCAGCGTGATCATCTGGCTGATCGTGGAGACGCTCAGGATGTCGAACTCGGTAACCGCGCCGCTGTTGGCCAGGATGGCCAGGTAACCGTATGCCTGGAGCAGCGCCAGCGGGACGGTCAGGTAGCGCGTGTACTGGTTGATCTTCGTGCGACCGTATTCACCCTCGCGCGACAGCGCGATCAGGCGCGGCACGACGCCGGTCATCAGCTGCATGATGATCGACGCGTTGATGTAGGGGTTCACGCCCATGGCCACGATCGAGAACGAGCGCAGGCCACCACCCGAGAAGATGTCGAGCAGCTGCAGGAACGTCTGCTGATCGATCAGGTTCTGCAGAACGGTCTGGTTGATGTTCGGGACCGGCACGACCGCGAGCATCCGGTAGATCACCAGCATGCCCAGCACGAAGATGATCCGCCGGCGGATGTCGGGCGCGCGGAAGGCGTTGACGAGCGCTTCGAACACGGCTTTCGTTACCCCTCAGTCGACATTGCGCCTGGCCGCATCAGCCACGCTGCTACGAGCATAGGTACGCAGCTGCAGTTGGGCCAGCTGCGCGGCGCCTGCGGTGACGGTGACACTGATATCGACGGCACTCAAGCCTGCTCGGGCTTCTTCGTGGCTCGCCGACGTGCAGGCTGGTCGGCCTGCTCGGGCGGTGGCACCGACATGTCCGCCGCGTCAGCCGCGTCAGCCGCGTCCGCTGCGTGGGCGTCGCCCGCCGCTTCCGCGGTCGGCGTCGGCTTCGTCGCCCGCTTACTGGCAGCCGGCTTCGGGGCAGGCGTTTCGTCCGGCTCCGCCTTCGGAGTTGTCGGCTTCGGGGTTGTCGGCTTCG
>Ga0307446_1000214_pt1 | contig 18859 bp, 21 predicted proteins | sample SalMarSW160320MG_FD_202141 | JGI IMG/M metagenome (GOLD analysis project Ga0307446, IMG submission 202141) | Salt marsh sediment microbial communities from the Plum Island Ecosystem LTER, Massachusetts, United States - SW1603-20 | ecosystem: Environmental > Aquatic > Marine > Intertidal zone >... | reverse complement strand
TCGCCCCGGCGGACAATCCGCCGGGGCTGTCTGTTTTGGGCAAACGAGCCCAAGGCTCAGCCCAAATTCGCCCTATTTCTCAGCCATCTTGCAGATCGGGTCGCGCCGCATCATGTAAATGCGGCGGTCGGGTTCCGACGAGGGAAGCATTCCAAGTCAGTTTCGGCGCAAAAGCGGGCGCGGTCTGTGGGAAGCATCCGTGGAACTCAGTCTTGGTTAAAGAAATTGTGACACCAAGTTCGGATTCATCGAGCCCGAAACGAGTAGAGCGGCAAAGCCGAAGCGCTTATAGTTAAGCCCGGGTCCAGAGGCCGCAACGGACGGGGAGCGGCACATGCGAAAATCAACCGACAAATTCAGTGGCGGAGCGCTGATCGGCACCGCCGGCCTCGTCGCGGCTCTTCTTGTCGTTAGCGTCGTGCCCTCGAGTGCTGGGCCTTTCAATTGGTTCAAGGGCAGAAACCAGCAGGACCAGCAACCTCAGTCGAACTCCGGTGGAGGCAGGGGCCTTTTCGGGGGCCTGTTCGGCGGTGGCGGACGCGGCTCTTCGCTCGGCACGCCAAGCACCGAGACGCAGGCTTCGGAGCTTCCCCGCGGCGATCCCGAAGTCAACATGATCGTCAATCCGGCGCTCGGCACGCCGACCCTGGCCAAGGCCAACATCGCGGCAACCAAGGCGGCCATCCAGAAATACAAGGGGATCGTCGCTCGAGGCGGCTGGCCAACCGTGCCGGCCGTGGCGATGAGGCCTGGCTCGCGCGGGCAGGAGATCGTCACGCTGCATCGCCGGCTCGAGATCAGCGGCGATCTCGTCGGCATGAGCGTCCCCGATGAATACGATGCCGCCCTTGTCGCGGCGGTGAAGCGCTTCCAGGCGCGTAGCGGTCTGCCGCCCACGGGCGTGATCGACTCGAAAGCAATGGTCGCAGCGTTGAACGTGCCGGCGACGGAGCGGTTGGCCCAACTGCAAGCCAACCTAAAGCGGCTGCAAAAATTGGCGCCGCGCACAGCCAACCGTTACGTGCTGGTCAATATTCCCGCGGCTCAAGTGGAGGCCGTCGACAGCGGCCGCGTGATCCAACGCCACGCTGCCGTGGTCGGCAAGCCGGAGCTGCCGACGCCCGAACTCCGCAGCAAAGTCAAAGAGGTCAACTTCAATCCCTATTGGTACGTGCCGCGCAGCATCATCCAAAACGATCTGGTGCCGAAAGGCCGTGAGTTCGCCAAGGCCGGCCAAGACATGCTCGCCGCCTACCACATGCAAGCCTTCGACAAGGCAGGCAATCCCGTCGACCCGCGGACGATCGATTGGTTCGGCCAAGAGGTCTATACCTACAGCTACCGGCAGCTTCCTTGGAAAGAGAACTCTCTCGGCTACATCAAGATCAACTTCCCGAACAAAGACGCCGTGTACATGCACGACACGCCGCTCAAGAGCTTGTTCGGCAAGCCGATCCGCTACGAAAGCCACGGCTGCGTGCGGGTGCATAACGTCGCGGGGCTCGCGGATTGGCTCCTCCAGGGCAATCCCGGCTGGAACCTTCAGCGCATCAAGATGATGAAGCAGACGGGTGAGCAGATCAACGTGCCGGTCAAGCGCCACGCCGCGGTCTACTTCGCCTATATCAGCGCCTGGGCAACGCCCGACGGAGCGGTTCACTTCCGGCCCGACATCTACAATGAGGACGGGGGCGCCTACGCTTCGGCACTCTGATTTCTGGGAACACGTTCAACACGTTCAAAAAGAAGGCCATCCAGTTCGCGCTGGATGGCCTTCTTGCGTCAGGCGCGCGGGGGGAGAGTTGCGCGCCGTCCTTAAGCTGAGAGCTTCACCGGGATCTTGAGATACTGAACGCCATTGGCGTCCGGCGGCGGCAAATGCCCGGCACGCATGTTTACCTGGATTGACGGCATCAAGAGGTGAGGCGCTGCCAGCGTCGCATCGCGTGCCTCGCGCATCGCTACGAAATCATCCTCGCTGATGCCTTCCTTGACGTGCGCATTGTGGGCCCGCTCGTCGGCGACCGTCGTCTCCCAGGCATACTCATCGCGTCCTGGAGCCTTGTAGTCGTGGCACATGAAGAGGCGCGTCTCGGGCGGGAGCGCCAGCAGCCGCTTGATCGAGCGGTAGAGTGTGCGGGCATCGCCGCCGGGGAAGTCGGCACGCGCCGTGCCGTAATCGGGCATGAACAGCGTGTCGCCGACAAACACGGCGTTGCCGATCTTGTAGGCGATGTCTGCAGGGGTGTGTCCTGGCACATGCATGACCTCGACCTCGAGCGAGCCGAGCGGGAAGCGCTCGCCGTCTGCGAACAGATGGTCGAATTCACTGCCATCACCGCTGAGGTCGGTGGCGTTAAACACCGGACGAAAGATCTTCTGCACGTCGCGGATGTGCTCGCCTATGCCGACCTTGGCGCCTGTCTTGAGTTTGATGTAAGGCGCGCCGGATAGATGGTCGGCATGGGCATGGGTCTCCAAGACCCAGTCGATAGTCAGACCATCTTTCTTGGCGACATCGAGGATCACGTCGGCGGATTTGGCTGAAGCCTTGCCGCTGGCATTATCGTAGTCGAGCACCGGATCGACGATCGCGGCGCGCTTCGTCTCGGGGTCCGCAACGAGGTAGCTCACCGTATTGGTGGGCTCATCGAAGAAGGCCTTGATGATGGGGGCGCCGGGCATAGGGAAAAACTCCTTTCTCGAGCGAGCTGAATGATCTCTGTTGACTAATATATTAGCGCTTACTAAATTAGCAAGGCCTAATGTATAGGAGATAACCGATGTCCAGCGCTCCCGCCAGTCTGGCCACGTTCGAGGCGAACACGGCCAAAGTCGCCGACCTCCTGCGCGCGCTCGCCAATGAGCGGCGGCTGAGGGTGTTGTGCAGACTGCTGGAGGGGGGCGAGGAAAGTGTGGGGACACTGGCCGAGGCGGCTGGATTGTCCCAGTCCGCGACGTCCCAGCATCTCGCCAAGATGCGCGAGGAGGGACTGGTGGACTTCCGCCGAGCCGGCCAGACGCTCTGGTACCGCATCGCCGAACCGCGCACCCAGCTGCTGCTCGGCTATCTCCAAGAGCTCTATTGCAACGACGCCTGACCCTACGGAGATCCACACATGACCCTACCCAGCATCACGCCTGAAGAGGCGAAGCGCCTCATCGATCAAGGTGCCACTCTCATTGATATTCGTGGCGCCGATGAGCGTGCCCGCGAGCATATCCCCGGATCCCATCACGGGCCTCTCGCGCAGACGACCAATTTCGCCGGCGTCGGCGCGCCGATCATCTTTCACTGCCGCTCTGGCATGCGCACGTCCATGAACGCTGCGCGCCTCAAGGATGCCGCGCCTTGCGACGCCTATCTGTTGTCCGGCGGAATCGATGCATGGAAGCGCGCAGGCCTTCCGATCGTCGCCGGTGAGAGCCAGCCCGTCGACACCAACCGTCAAGTCATGATTGGCGGCGGTGCGATGGTCTTGCTTGGCGTGGCTCTCGGCTTCTTTGTAGCGCCGGCATTTTACGGGCTTGCAGTGCTGGCAGGGGCCGGTCTCGTGATCGGCGGCGTCTCTGGACTCAGACGTCATGTTCAGGCCGCGTAGAAATATGGTCTTAAACCGGCCTGCGGTCGGAGCCTAAGCCAATGCCACTTGGACTCATTCCCATCGCACTGCTTCTGGGCTCGGGAGCCCTCGTGGGTATCACCTTGGGGCTCATCGGCGGCGGCGGCTCGGTGCTCGCCGTGCCGCTTCTCATCTATCTCGTCGGGGTGCCATCGACCCATGTCGCCATCGGCTCCTCAGCTGCCGCTGTGGCGGTCAACGCAGGCTGGGGATTGGTGACTCATGCACGGCTCGGGACCGTGAAATGGCGCTGCGCGCTGGTATTCACCGCTGCCGGTGTCGCAGGTGCCTTCTTGGGTGCTCATCTCGGCAAGCAGCTCGGCGGTCCGGAGCTCCTGGCACTGTTCGGCCTAGCGATGATCGGTATCGGCATTTACATGGTCAGTGCCCATCCTCAAGCCGTGGGGAAGGACGTCCGGCTGACCCCCGAAAGCGCCGGCTACCTTTTACCACGGCTGCTGCTGTTCGGCGGTGGCGCAGGCATTCTGTCCGGCTTCTTCGGCATTGGCGGCGGCTTCCTCATCGTCCCCGGCCTCGTGCTCGCCACCGGCATGGGCCTTCAGAACGCCATTGGCACCTCGCTCTTCGCCGTCACCGCCTTCGGCCTCACCACGGCAACGAGCTATGCCGTCTCGGGCCTTATCGACTGGCGTATCGTGCTGTTGGTCATTGCCGGCGGGGCTGCTGGGACCTTGCTTGGCGTCCGTACGAACACTCAATTGGCAGGCCACAAGCGGGCGCTTGCAGGCGTCTTCGCTGGCGTGGTGATCGCGACCGGTCTCTATATCGTGGGGAGCGGCCTCCTCAAGGTCCTTGGCGCGAGCTAGCCCCTCGTAACTTCGCTTAAGGCGCTGTTATACCGCCAGTTTTCCCACCCCTGCGGGGGAGGCGGACCAAGGCTGGACTATGGTTTGGGCGTTGCTGGCGCGCCAGCGCGACATGTGGTAAGGCCAACCAAACGTGCCTAGCGCGCGCCGCGTGAGGGGGTAAACCTCGCGGGCAGGGTTGCCTGGGCCGGGTGGGGTCTTTTTGAGCTCGAGGAGCAGTTCGCCATGACGGCAAGTGATATTCAGCGCGCCGAGGCGCGCGAGAGCGCCTTTTTCACCAAGCACCTGAAGGAGACCGATCCCGAGGTTTGGGAGGCCATCGAGCATGAGCGCGATCGCCAGCAGAACGAGATTGAGTTGATTGCCTCGGAGAACATCGTGTCCAGGGCCGTGCTTGATGCCGTCGGTACGCTCCTCACCAACAAATACGCCGAAGGTTATCCGGGGCGCCGTTATTATGGCGGCTGCCAGTACGTGGACGTGGTCGAGCAGTTGGCCATCGACCGCGCCAAGCGCCTGTTCAATTGCAACTTCGCCAATGTGCAGCCCCATTCCGGCTCGCAGGCCAATCAGTCGGTGATGCTCGCGCTCATCAAGCCGGGCGATACCATTCTCGGCATGAGCCTCGCCGCGGGCGGTCACCTGACTCATGGCGCGCCGCCGAACCTGTCGGGCAAGTGGTTCAACGCCGTCCAGTACGGTGTGACGAAGGATACGAACCTCATCGACTATGACGAGGTCGAGCGGCTTGCGCACGAGCACAAGCCGGCGCTGATCATTGCCGGCGGCTCAGCCTATCCCCGCGTCATCGACTTTAAGCGCTTCCGTGAGATCGCCGACTCCGTCGGCGCCTATCTCATGGTCGACATGGCCCACTTCGCGGGTCTCGTGGCCGCCGGTCTCCATCCGAGCCCGCTGCCGCACGCCCATATCTGCACCACCACGACGCATAAGACGTTGCGCGGTCCGCGTTCGGGCATGGTGGTCTCCAACGACGAGGAGATCGGCAAGAAGATCAATTCGGCCGTGTTCCCGGGCCTGCAAGGCGGTCCGCTGATGCATGTCATCGCCGGCAAGGCCGTGGCCTTCGGCGAAGCCCTTAAGCCCGATTTCAAGCTCTACGCCCAGTCGGTGATCGACAATGCCAAGGCCCTCGGCGAGACCCTGGTGAAGGGTGGGCTCGCGCTCGTCTCCGGCGGCACCGACACGCATCTGATGCTGGTGGATCTCCGGCCGAAGAAGCTGACCGGTAAGGTGGCGGAGATTGCGCTCGGTCGCGCGCACATCACCTGCAACAAGAACGGTGTGCCCTTCGATCCGGAGAAGCCGATGATTACCTCCGGCATTCGCCTCGGCTCGCCGGCCGGCACCACGCGCGGCTTCGGTGTCACCGAATTCCAATCCGTCGGCGAGCTGATCCTCGAAGTGCTCGACGGACTCGTCTCCAACGGCGACGAGGGCAACAGTGTTGTCGAGGAGAGTGTGAAGCAGCGCGCAATTGAGCTTTGCGACCGCTTTCCGATCTACGAGTAGGCCTGCGTGACGCTGAGGAAGGGAAGGGCGGTCGCCCATGCGGTGCCCCTATTGCGGCAGCACCAACACGCAAGTGAAGGATTCTCGCCCGAGCGAGGATAACACCACGATCAGGCGCCGCCGCGTCTGCGCAGATTGCGGCGGCCGCTTCACGACGTTCGAACGGGTCCAATTGCGCGAGCTCACCGTTATCAAGCGGAGCGGGCGCCGCATCCCATTCGACCGCGACAAGCTGATGCGCTCCGTGCAGATCGCACTTCGCAAGCGCCCCGTGGAGCCTGAACGGGTGGAGCGCATGGTGAGCGGGATCGTCCGTCGCCTGGAGAACATGGGCGAGAATGACATCCGCTCCGAAACCATCGGACATTTGGTGATGGAGGCGTTGAAAGGCCTCGACGACGTCGCCTATGTGCGCTTCGCCTCCGTCTACAAAAATTTCCGCGAGGCCAAGGATTTCGAGGCCCTGCTCGGTGAGCTCGCCGGGACCGACGGCGAGGACGCCGAGGCCGACGAAGCTGCCGCTGCCGAGGATTAGCCGCACCCCATGAGCGTGAGCGACGAGGAGCATATGGCGCAAGCGCTTCGGCTTGCGCAGCGCGGGCTCGGGCTCGCGTGGCCGAACCCGTCCGTGGGCGCTATCGTCGTCATGCCGACGGGAGAGATCGCTGGCCGTGGCTGGACCGCACCGGGCGGCCGTCCCCACGCTGAGGCCATTGCGCTCGAGCATGCAGGATCGAAGGCGGAAGGCAGCACGATCTACGTGACGCTCGAGCCGTGCGCACACGAGAACGGCCGAGGCATGCCCTGCACCGACCTCATCGTCGCCGCACGCCCCAAGCGTGTGGTCATCGGTTTGCGCGATCCCGATCCCCGCACGGCCGGTCGCGGCATCGACCGCATCAAAGCTGCCGGTATCGAGGTGGAGGAAGGTGCACTCAGCAAAGAGGCCGCCACCGTCACGCTCGGCCATATCATGCGCGTCACCGAGGGGCGGCCTGCGATCACGCTGAAACTTGCCGTCGGTGCTGATGGGTTGATGCCGCAAGGCCACGGCGCGCCGGTCTGGATTACCGGCGAAGACGCCCGCGCCCACGGCCATTTGCTCCGTGCGCGAAACGACGCGATCCTCGTCGGCCGCGGCACCGTCTTCGCCGACGATCCCACGCTCACTTGCCGGCTTCCCGGTATGTCATGCCGCTCGCCAGTGCGCGTCGTGCTCGACAACCGCTTGCGTACGCCCGCCGACGCCAAACTGTTCGAGGACCCCATGGTGCCGGTCTGGCTTCTTTGCGCTGAGACCGAATGCCAGCCCAACACCGAGATGCTGCATGAGCGCGGCGCAGAGATCGTTCCGGTCCCCGTCGACGATCACGGCCTCATCGACATTCACGACGCCATGGTGACGCTCGCCCATCGCGGCATCACCCGTGTGCTTGTCGAAGGGGGCCCGTCTGTGGCGCGTTCCGTCCTCGACGCCGATCTTGTGGACGAAGCCGTCGTCTATCAGGGGCCTAAGCCCGCAGGCGATGACGGGCTCACACCGTTTGCCGGCGACAGCCTTGATCGGCTCACCGCAAGCGGCCATTTCACCCTCATTGCCTCACGCGCGTTCGGACCGGATCGAATGACGTATTGGCGCCGGATCAGGACATGTTCACTGGCATTGTCAGCAGCATAGGCACGCTTCTGAAGCGCGACGGTTCTCGCTTCGCGATCGCCGCGCCCTACAGACGCAAGACCCTCGAAGAGGGCGCCTCCGTCGCCTGCGACGGCTGCTGCCTGACCCTCGTCGAGATCGGCAAGGCAAAGGGAAAAGGCTGCGTCTTCATTGTTGAGGTTTCCAACGAGACCCTGTCCCATACGACCCTTGGCAATTGGCAGGAGGGGCAGAAGATCAACCTCGAACGCGCGCTCAGCCTCGGCGAGGAACTTGGCGGGCATATCGTCACAGGCCACGTGGATGGCCGTGCCAAAGTTGTCTCACGCTACCCCGACGGCGACAGTGTGAGGTTCCTCATGGACGCGCCGGCCGAGTTTGCGGGCTTCATTGCGCCAAAAGGCTCCATTGCGCTCAACGGTGTTTCGCTGACCGTTAACGAGGTGGATGGTACGCGCTTCGGCGTGAATATCATTCCCTACACGCTCACCCACACCACATGGGGCGATCGCCTGCCGGGCGATCTGGTAAACCTTGAAGTCGATCTTCTCGCGCGCTACGTGGCGCGCCAGAGCCAATACGAAGGCCGCTGATCTGTGACCGCATTGAGTAAGACATCGAGTAGGGCGTCGCACCGCCAGTTCCTCTCGCCGATCGAGGAGGTGATCGAGGACGCGCGCAACGGCCGCATGTTCATTCTTGTCGATGCCGAAGAGCGAGAGAACGAAGGCGACCTTGTCATCCCGGCGCAGATGGCAACGCCTGACACTATAAACTTCATGGCCAAGCACGGACGCGGGCTCATTTGCCTGGCGCTGACGCCGGAGCGCGCCCAGCAGCTTCGTCTGGAGCTGATGTCGCGCTCGAACCGCTCACGCCACTCGACCGCCTTCACCGTGTCCATCGAGGCGCGGGAAGGGGTCTCGACCGGCATCTCGGCGCACGACAGAGCACACACCATCTCCGTCGCCATCGATCCGACTAAGGACTATCGAGACGTCGTAACTCCCGGTCACGTGTTTCCGCTGCTTTCCAAGCAAGGTGGCGTGCTGGTCCGCGCCGGGCATACGGAAGCGGCGGTCGATCTCGCGCGTCTCGCCGGGCTTTACCCCTCTGGCGTGATCTGCGAGATCATGAACGATGACGGCACCATGGCGCGGCTTCCCGACCTGGTCAGTTTCGCGCAAACCCACAACCTGAAGATCGCCACCATCGCCGATCTCATCGCCTATCGCTTGCGCTACGACCACTTGGTCAACGTGGTGGCCGAGACGAAGATCGACAGCCCATTCGGCGGCGAATTCGACGTCAAGGTCTACGCCACGACCGTCGATCCAGCCGAGCATGTCGCGCTTGTCAAAGGCGATGTCTCCTCTGGCGCCCCTGTGCTCGTACGCGTGCATGCCATGAACACGCTTGAAGATCTCGTGGCGTCGGGTGGAGAGCATGACACGGCGATCCACAAAGCCATGGAGATCGTCGGCAAGGAAGGGCGCGGCGTGATCGTGCTGATCCGGGAATGCCGGCCCGACGCAATCTCCGCCCGTCTCAGGCAGGAGGCGAACGGCAAGGGGCAGCCGCGGCTCATGGAGTACGGGATCGGCGCCCAGATCCTGCTCGATCTCGGCGTGCGTGAGATGGTGCTTTTGTCGAACTCACCGGCGCGCAAGATCGTCGGCCTCGAAGGCTACGGACTGAAGGTCGTGGGCCAGCGAGGCCTGGAGCAGGCGCCATGACCCGCAAAGGGCCGAACTCGGTTCTCATCATCGAAGCCAGGTTCTACGAGGACATCGCCGACGAGCTCGCCCGCGGCGCCATCGAGGAACTGCGCGGAAATCAGGTGGAATATGAGCGCATCGCCGTCCCCGGCGCGCTCGAGATCCCCCTTGCCTTGAGCCTCGCGCTCGCCAACGGCTTCGTCGGCCGGGCCGGGCGCCATCGCGGCTGCATCGCGCTCGGCTGTGTCATCCGGGGCAAAACAAGCCATTACGAAATCGTCGCGCGGGAATCCGCTGGCGGCCTCAATCAGCTTGCGATCCAGCATGGGGTGCCGATCGGCCACGGCATCATTACCTGCGAAAACCGCGAGCAGGCTTGGGAGCGGGCCGGCGTCGATGGTCGCAACAAGGGCGGCGACGCAGCGCGCGCTTGTCTTACCCTGATGCGCCTCGAGCAGCATTTCTCTTCCGCGAGTCGGCGCTAACCGTCATGGCCCCCCGCGGCGAAACGCAAAATCGTGCTGCCTCTCGCAGCGCCGCGCGGCTTGCCGCCGTACAGGCGCTATACCAGATGGACATGACCGGCATCGACTTGAACGAAGTGGTCGCCGAGTTCGAGGCGCACCGTCTCGGCCAGGAAGTCGAGGGCGATCAGTATTGTCAAGCCGAGGCGCAATTCTTCCGCGATCTTGTCGAAGGTGTGGTGCGCGAGCAGCGCCGTCTGGATCCGATGATCGATCAGCAGCTTGCCGAAGGCTGGCGGCTGACCCGTGTCGATTCTATCCTCCGAGCGATCTTGCGTTCAGGCGCCTATGAACTTTTTCTGCGCGACGACGTTCCGGCCCGCGTGGTGATCACGGAATACGTCGATATCGCCCACGCCTTCTTCGGCGAGGACGAACCGAAGGTAGTGAACGGCATCCTCGACCGGCTTGGCCATAAGGCGCGGCCGCAAGAATTCGCCGCACGCGGAGCAGGTCATGGTTGACGGCGTCGAGAGTGGGGAGAAGCGGCCGGGCGAGTTCGAGATCATCGCGCGCTACTTCGCGCCCCTTGCCACCGACACAGGTGCGCTCGGTCTCAAGGACGACGCGGCCGTGCTCATGGTCACAGAGGGCCATGAGCTCGTGGTCACCTGCGATACCATCGTTGAAGGTGTGCACTTCCTGAAGGACGATCCGCCCGCCTCAGTTGGGCACAAGGCCCTGGCGGTCAATCTTTCCGACCTCACCGCCAAAGGATCTCGCGGCTACGCCTACCTTCTGTCCCTCGCACTCCCGCCTGACGTCTCCGCCGATTGGCTCGAAGGCTTCGCCGCCGGCCTGCGCGAAGTCCAAGACGCGACGGCCATCAGTCTGGTCGGAGGGGACACCACGGCCTCGCCGGGTCCTCTCACCATCACCATCACCGCGCTCGGCCTCGTGCCACCGGAGCAGGTCGTGATGCGACTCGGCGGTAAGCCAGGGGATCGGCTCTATGTCAGCGGAACCATCGGCGATGCCTGTCTTGGTCTTCGTCTTCTTCGCGAGCCCGTACTCGCCGAGACCTGGGGTTTGGGGGAGGAGGACATCGCCTTTCTCGTCAACGCCTATCGGCGGCCGGGTCCGAACAACGACCTCGCGATCCTCGTCCGCAACTTCGCGCAAGCGGCGATCGACGTCTCCGATGGCCTCGTGGGCGATGTCGAGAAGCTCTGTCAGGTCTCCCATGTGGGCGCGCGGATCGAGACCGGACGTGTACCGTTCTCGCCCGCAGCGGCGAAAGCCCTTCAGCGGGAGCCAGATCTGCTTCCGGACTTGATCACCGCGGGCGACGATTATGGGGTCGTAGTAGCGATCTCCGAGAAGTCAGCGCCCGACTTCGAATCGGAGGCGGAAACCAAGGGCGCAGCGTTTACCCGCGTGGGCGATCTCGTGACGGCCGAGGAGGGCATCACTGCCGTCGACTCGAAAGGCGTTTCACTCGCGCTAAAACACAAGGGATTCAAGCACTTCTAAGGGGCTCAGCAACCCCTTTGGCCAAAATGCCGCTTTGCACGGCAGTTGTTGCTTCCGCGCCGCAACTTTGGCATTTTCCGCCGGGCTTAACCGCCACGCCTTCGGGGGCAACAAGGCCACGGATGCACGTCCGTGTCCGGTTTTCGCAGCCGCGATTGCTCCTCAATCCCAACGAACCAATAAACGGGGACAGCCTGTCATGACCTGGGTTCTCTACCTCATCATTGCTTGCGGGGCACTTTCCATCGCGTACGGCGTCTGGACCACCAGGGCTGTTCTCGCAGCGGACCCGGGTACGGCGCGCATGCAAGAAATTGCTGCCGCCATTCAGGAGGGCGCAAAGGCCTATCTCTCCCGCCAATACCAAGCCATCGGCCTGGTCGGCGTCGTCATCTTCATCCTCCTATACTTCTTGCTCGGATTGCCTCAGGCCATCGGCTTCGCCGTCGGCTCGGTGCTGTCGGGCGTCGCCGGCTATATCGGCATGAACGTTTCGGTGCGCGCCAATGTGCGGACCGCGCAGGCCGCGACCAAGAGCTTGGCCGACGGCTTGAGTCTCGCGTTCCGCTCCGGCGCCATTACTGGCCTCCTTGTCGCCGGTCTCGCGCTTCTCGGCGTCTCCATCTATTTCCTTGTTCTGACGCACGGGCTCGGCTTTAGCCCCGCATCGCGCGAAGTCGTCGATGCACTGGTGGCGCTCGGCTTCGGCGCCTCGCTGATCTCCATCTTCGCCCGTCTTGGCGGCGGCATCTTCACCAAGGGCGCCGATGTGGGCGGTGATTTGGTGGGCAAGGTCGAGGCCGGAATCCCGGAGGATGATCCACGCAACCCGGCCACAATCGCCGACAACGTGGGCGACAATGTCGGCGACTGCGCCGGCATGGCCGCCGACCTGTTCGAGACCTACGTGGTGACGATCGTCGCCACCATGGTGCTCGCCTCCATCTACTTTGCGGGCGGCGAGGAGCGTGTCATGCAGATGATGCTTTATCCGCTCGCCATCGGCGCCACGTGCGTCATCACCTCGATCATCGGCACGTACTTCGTGCGCCTCGGCGCCAGCCAGTCGATCATGGGCGCCCTCTATAAGGGTGTGATCGCCACTGGCGTCCTGTCGCTCGCCCTATTGTGGCCGCTCACCTCGTGGCTGGTCGGCATGGACACGGCCATGAAGATCGGCACTGTCAGCTTCACCGGCCAATCGCTCTATTTCTGCGGCGTCGTCGGCCTCGTAGTCACGGCGCTGATCGTGGTCATCACCGAGTACTACACCGGAACGAATTTCCGCCCGGTGCAGTCTATTGCCAAAGCTTCGATCACCGGCCACGGCACGAATGTCATTCAAGGCCTCGCCGTTTCGCTCGAATCCACGGCACTACCGGCCCTGGTGATCATGGCGGGCATCGTAGTTGCCTATATTCTCGCCGGCCTGTTCGGCATCGCCATAGCCGTTACCACCATGCTGGCACTCGCCGGTATGATCGTGGCGCTCGACGCCTTCGGTCCGGTCACGGACAATGCCGGTGGTATCGCCGAGATGGCGGGTCTGCCTGAGGAGACCCGCAAGACAACCGATGCGCTCGATGCGGTCGGTAACACCACCAAGGCGGTGACCAAGGGCTACGCCATCGGCTCGGCCGGTCTCGGCGCCCTGGTGCTGTTCACCGCTTATACGCAAGACCTGAAATACTTCGCCGCGAACGCGGATAAGTTCCCGTACTTCTCGGGCGTCGATCCGACCTTCACCCTGTCGAACCCCTATGTGGTGGTCGGCCTCTTCCTCGGTGGCCTCCTACCGTATCTGTTCGGCGGCATGGCCATGACGGCTGTCGGCCGCGCGGGCTCGGCCATCGTCGAGGAGGTGCGCCGTCAGTTCAAGGAGAAGCCGGGCATCATGAAAGGGACTGAGAGACCCGACTACGGCCGCGCGGTCGACCTTCTGACCAAGGCGGCGATCAAGGAGATGATCGTGCCGTCGCTGCTGCCGGTCCTGTCGCCGGTCGTGTTCTATTTCCTCATCAACTGGATCGCCGGCAAGAGCGCCGCGTTCTCGGCGCTCGGCGCCATGCTGCTCGGCGTCATCGTCACTGGCCTCTTCGTCGCCATTTCCATGACCGCGGGCGGTGGTGCCTGGGACAATGCCAAGAAGTACATCGAGGATGGCCACTACGGCGGCAAAGGCTCCGAGGCTCACAAGGCGGCAGTGACCGGCGATACGGTTGGCGATCCCTACAAGGACACGGCAGGCCCTGCGGTGAACCCGATGATCAAGATCACCAACATCGTGGCGCTTCTGTTGCTGGCTGTACTCGCCCACCACTAAGGGCGAGCGGTTAGCTAGATGCCTGGGATGCCGGCTGGGTTTCCCGCGCCGCCCGATGGAGTCGAGCCCTTGAGCTTTCTGCGGTTTGCGATATTGCCAAAGATCTGCTCGAGGAGGGTCAAGTCCTTGCCGCGCGCCGGCGTCTCACCCTTGTAGTAGTTGACCACGATGCCGTCCTTCTTGCCGTAGTGCGCCACGTCCCGAACGGTTTGGCGCCCATCGAAATAGACGGCGATGACCTGACGGTCGATCTCATATGGCTTGAAGAAAGCGACGGTCTTCTGCGTGGTGGAGATATAGTAGAAGGCGTCGCCGCCGATCGTGCTCGTGGTGTCGGGTGAGCCAAGAACGGTCTCGACTTCCTTCTTCGACATGCCCGGCTTGATCTGGTCGAGATCGACGTCGATAAACACGTGCCCGTGCCGGTCGATCTGGGCCCCACACGCCGAGAGCGTCGCCGCGCCCGTCAGAAGCGCGGCGAGCAAGGGCAGGGAAGCCCAAGCAGAAGCAGGCTTGACCTTACGCAAGATCCGGTCGTCCCCTCGTTCGGCCCCCGAAAGTGCCAAGAAGCTAGTTGAAATGGCCTGGTCTATGAAGCCTATTGCCGTCTTGCTGCCGTGGCGCCGCAAGCCGCCTCATGCAGACGAACTCTATGGCGCGATTGTGGCGCGGGCACGGCTTCCTGTTTTTTATCAGGGGTTTGGTGTTCCCGATACGTTGGAGGGCCGGTTCGTGGTCCTGTCGCTGCATCTCTTTGCCGTACTGCGCCGCCTGAAGGAAGGGGACGCGTCCGCGTCATCGATGGCGCAAGACCTTGCCGATCATTTCACTGCGGATATGGAAACCGTGCTCCGGGAACTCGGGGTCGGCGATCTTGCCATCCCCAAAAAGGTGAGGGCGCTCGCCGCCTCTGGCGCCGCCTTGCTGCAAAACTACGAGGAGGCACTTGGTGAGGGCGAGGATGCTCTCGCCACTTCGATCGCTTACGCCCTGCCTCTTGATGAGGCGCCCGCCAAGCTCGCCAGCGCGCGCCTGACAGCCTATCTAATGAGGGTCATCCGGCATCTGGACGCGCAACCTGTCGCAGACCTGTGTGCCGGCAGGCTGATGCTTGCAGAGCCGTGCGCCGAGCCAGCGCTGAGAGATGAGAGAACGTGATGGACGAGGACATTGACGCCTTACCGCTGTCGCGGAAGCTGCGGATCGCGGACATCGAGGAAAACGCCGAGCACAGGATCGAGGCCACAAGTGCCGAGATGACCGACATCGCACGCCTGCTCGATCTCGTGGGGCTCGAAGATCTTTCCTTCGACTATCGCCTGCGGCGCGGGGCCGGCGGGCGTATCCAACTCACCGGCCAGCTCAAGGCGCGCGTGATCCAAACCTGCGTCATTTCGCTCGAGCCGGTAGAAGCGGCCGTCGACGTGCCGGTCGAAGCCGAGTTCTGGCCCGCGGCGCTGATCGAGGAGCTTGATAAGAAGGCCGAGGACCCCGGACAGTCCGGTCTGCTCGATTGGCCCGATGCTATCACGGACGGAACCATCGACCTCGGGCCCATCGTTTACGAGACCCTGGCCACATCCCTCGAGCTCTACCCGAAACGGCCCGGTGCGAGCTTCCAATGGTCCTCGGGCGCCTCCCAGGCGGAAGCCCCCAAAAGCGGGCCATTTGCGGCGCTTGCCAAGCTCAAGAAGCCTTGAGGGGCGAATCCAGAGGAAAATCAGGTTGTCACTGGCGGCCTTTTAAGTCTATTCGGGTTTGGTTTCCGGGGGTTGCCGCGGCTTGACCGCTACAGGGTAACGTCTTCCAGATCGGTACGGAGAATGGCTGCTCAAGTCACCATAGCGCTTGACGCGATGGGCGGTGACCACGGCCCGAGCGTGGTCGTTCCAGCTGCGGCGCTGGCGCTCGTCCGCCATCCGGACATGCGGTTCATCCTCGTGGGCGATCAGGCCAAGATCGCACCGGAGCTTGCGGCCAACCCCACGCTCGCGGGGAAATGCGAGGTCGTCCATACCGACGTCGCCATCGCCATGGACGCAAAGCCGAGCCAAGCGCTGCGCCGGGGCCGCTGGAAGTCGAGCATGTGGCTTGCCATCGAAGCCGTCCGCGACGGCCATGCCGATGCCGTCGTGTCCGCCGGCAATACCGGCGCACTCATGGCCATGTCCAAATTTTGCCTGAAGACGATCCGGGGCGCCGATCGCCCAGCCATCGCCGCGATTTGGCCCACGATCGACGCGGAATGCATCGTGCTCGATGTCGGCGCCAATGTCGGCGCCGATTCCCGCCAGCTCGTGGAGTTCACCCTCATGGGGGCAGCCATGGCGCGGGCCCTGTTCGGCATGGAGAGGCCCTCTGTGGGCCTCCTGAATATCGGCGTCGAGGAGGTGAAAGGCGTCGAGGAGATCCGCAAAGCGGCGGCGGTGCTCAAGGAGGCGCCGCTTCCCATCCGCTATCATGGCTTTATCGAGGGCGACGATATCGGCCGCGGCGTCGTCGACGTGGTCGTGACTGATGGCTTCACCGGGAACATCGCCTTGAAGACGGCCGAGGGAACAGCTAAGCAAATCGGCGAGTACTTGCGTGCCGCCATGGGGCGGTCGCTCCTTGCGCGCCTGGGTGCCGTTCTGGCGCAGGGCGCTTTCCGCGCACTCAAGGAAAAGATGGATCCCCGCCAGCTGAATGGCGGCATTTTCCTTGGGCTGAACGGCATTGTCGTCAAGAGCCACGGCGGAACCGACGCCACGGGCTTCGCCAGCGCCGTCGATCTCGCCTATGAGATGGCGTCGAGTGGCGTGGTGAAACGGCTCGGGAGCGATGTGTCCCATTTCCACACCAAGCTCGAGCTTGAAGGCGCGGCGTAGGCTTCGGAGCAGACTGAGTTGCACACGATACGGTCAGTCATCAAGGGCGTGGGCGGCTATCTGCCCGCGCGGGTCGTGACCAACGACGATCTGGCCAGGATTGTCGACACCTCTGATGATTGGATTTCAGCGCGGACCGGTATTCGCCAGCGTCACATCGTGGCCGACGGCGAGTTGACGTCTTCCATGGGTGGGGCGGCCGCGCGGGCGGCGCTCGCCGATGCGGGGCTGGAGCCCGAGGACATTGATCTTATCATCCTCGCGACCTCGACGCCCGATCAGACCTTTCCCGCCACCGCGGTGACCATCCAGGCCGAGCTCGGCATCACCCAAGGGGCGGCCTTCGACGTCCAGGCGGTGTGCTCTGGCTTCGTTTTCGCCTTAGCCACGGCAGATAACTATCTGAAAAGCGGTCAGTTCAAGCGGGCGCTGGTGATCGGCTCGGAGGCCTTCTCCCGGATCTTGGACTGGGAGGATCGCTCGACTTGTGTGCTGTTCGGCGACGGCGCCGGCGCCGTTGTGGTCGAAGCCCAGAAGTTGAACGGAGCCATGACCGACCGGGGCATCCTCGCCACCTCTCTGCGCTCCGACGGCCGCTTCCGGGACAAGCTCTATGTGGACGGCGGTCCGTCTTCCACCCGCACCGTAGGCTATGTTCGCATGGATGGCCCGGAGGTGTTTCGCCATGCTGTGACCAAGATCAGCGAAGTGATCGGCGAAACGCTGGAAAAAGCCGGATACCAACCTTCCGACGTCGACTGGTTTGTGCCCCATCAAGCCAACAAGCGTATCTTGGACGGAGCGGCCAGGAAGCTTGGCCTCGCCCCGGAACGCATCGTCATTACAGTTGATAAGCATGCCAATACATCGGCGGCCTCAATTCCGCTTGCCCTCAACACGGCGTGTACTGACGGCCGTATCAAACCTGGCGATCTGGTGCTGTTGGAGGCCATGGGGGGCGGATTTACCTGGGGAGCGTTGCTCATTCGCTGGTGAGTGCCGCGAATGTCACACCTTCCCAGAAAATGACGCAAAATCAGGAATTTGATTGCGTCGAAGATTGACCCCTCAACGCCCGCTCGGCTAGCATCTTGGTTCGTCCCGCGACTTTGGGGGAGCCGTAGTACGATGAGCGGGAAGACATTGACGCGCGCGGACCTCGCCGAGGCCGTGTTCCAGAAAGTTGGCCTGCCTCGGAACGAGTCCGCGGAGCTCGTCGAGCTTGTGCTGCGCGAAATCGTGGCGAGTCTCGAGCGTGGGGACCCGGTAAAGTTGTCCTCATTCGGCTCGTTCGGCATTCGCGACAAAGGCCAACGCATTGGGCGCAACCCGAAGACGGGCCAAGAAGTTCCCATCACACCAAGACGTGTGCTTGTTTTCCGTGCAAGCAACATCATGAAGCAGCGCATCAACGAGGCGCTGTCCCGGAGAAAGGCCGCCGAGTAGGCACCAAGTGTTTTTAACGCCAGGAGGACGAGCGTTGGAAAAGGCGCCCGAGGCGTTTCGCACGATCAGCGAAGTCGCTGATGAACTAGAAGTCCCGAAGCACGTGCTTCGTTTCTGGGAAGCCAAGTTTGCCCAGCTCAAGCCCATGAAGCGCGGCGGGGGCCGACGCTACTATCGGCCGGAAGATGTGGCGCTTCTGCGCGGCATTCGTTTCTTGCTCTACAACGACGGCTACACCATTCGCGGCGTGCAGAAGATTCTGCGCGAACACGGGCCGCGATACGTCATGGATTACCGTCGCCTCGCGGAAGAGGCGGAAGAGGACGAAGAGCTGGCCACGGCACACGAGATTCCCGATGTCGCCGCCGAGGCGGCCCAGAGCGGGAGCTATGCGCGACCGGAAAAGCCGGTCCGCAAGATGGACGGGGACGCGCTCTGCACGCTTCTTGAGGAAATCGAGGCCTGCCAGCGGCTTCTTGCCGCCGCCGACGCCAAGGAATAGCCGACGGGCGACTCGCGCTTTGGCTTGTTTCCGGGGCCCGATCGAGTATATGCAAGTCCCCTGATCATCGAGACGTCGGAGCGTAGCGCAGCCCGGTTAGCGCACCGGTCTGGGGGACCGGGGGTCGGGAGTTCAAATCTCCCCGCTCCGACCACTCTTCTAGCTTACGATCAGTCGCGTGTCTCAGACGGCCGCGCCAAAGCCATCCCCCAGATCATCGCCATGATGAGATAGAAGTGCCGCCAGTGATCGGTATCGATCACCGCGCCTTCGAGCGCCATGCCAAAGAACGCCGCAACCAACACGGCGCTGACCCCGTCGCCGCCGCGATCTCGGAGCACGAGCTTCAAGCCGAGTACCAGCGTG